>ENA-UOJH01000088-UOJH01000088.1-human-gut-metagenome-genome-assembly--contig:-C148-NODE-88-length-93768-cov-16.277197_pt1 | contig 93768 bp, 83 predicted proteins | sample MGYA00242345_ERZ723892 | MGnify/ENA metagenome assembly ERZ723892 | reverse complement strand
CAAGCGAAGCGAGGATGATTATTTCACGGCAACCAGCCCGCAGGGCCGCCTTGCCCGATCCGTCAGGACACGGGACGACCTTTGCCGGAAGAAATGAAATGCCGGCTTTCCCCTTATCCTCGTTTTCTTGTCCCCGTTGCTGGAAAAAGCCTTTTTTGATTGGCTCAAAATCCTCTCCCGATGTAACGTGATGACATACGGTGTCATAGGTCGTAAGGTTTGTAAATCAATAAATTAAACGCTATATATTCGCTGTCGAAATGATTTTTTGTCTCACTAATTAAATGTTTCGACACATGAAAAAAAGATTCTTTTCGGCAGTCATGACGCTGCTGGTTTCAGTGGGGGCTTTCGCCCAGGGTAACGGTATCGGCGGTATCACCGAAGCGACCAATATGGTCACAAGCTATTTTGACCCCGGCACCAAGTTGATTTACGCTATCGGTGCCGTAGTCGGCCTTATCGGTGGCGTGAAGGTATATTCCAAGTTCTCGTCCGGCGACCCGGACACCTCGAAGACCGCCGCCAGCTGGTTCGGGGCGTGTATTTTCCTGATTGTCGCGGCCACCATCTTACGCTCATTCTTCCTGTAGTATGGCGGAATATCCTGTTAACAAGGGGATCGGTCGCAGCCCGGAGTTCAAGGGACTCAAGAGCCAGTACCTGTTCGTTTTCGCCGGAGGTCTGCTCGCCCTGTTCGTGGTGTTCGTCATCATGTACATGGCAGGCATCGGCCAGTGGGTCTGCATCGGTTTCGGTGTCATCGCCGCCTCGGTGCTCGTGTGGGCGACCTTCCGCATGAACGCGAAGTACGGCGAATGGGGGCTGATGAAGCTCCAGGCGTTGCGCAGGCATCCCCGCTACATCATCAACCGGAGAAGATTTCTTCGGTTGTTTTCCCTAACCTCTAAAAAAAGAAGCGTATGAGAAATGTAATGAAGACAGCCACGCTGGAGAGCAAGTTCCCGCTGCTCGCCGTGGAGAACGGCTGCATCATCAGCAAGGATGCGGACATCACCGCGGCCTACAGGGTGGAGCTGCCCGAACTCTTCACGCTCACGAGGACGGAGTACGAGGCCATCCATTCCACATGGGCGAAAGCGGTCAAGGTGCTGCCGAACTACAGCATCGTGCACAAGCAGGACTTCTTCGTGGAGGAGAGCTACAAGCCGGACATCTGCAAGGACGACCTCAGTTTCCTGAGCCGCAGTTTCGAGCGGCATTTCAACGAGCGTCCTTACTTGCAGCACACCTGCTACCTGTTCCTGACCAAGACCACGAGGGAGCACAGCCGCACGACCAGCAGTTTCAACGCCCTGACACGGGGATTCATCATCCCCAGGGAGATGCAGGACAAGGAAACCGTCACCCGTTTTTTGGAAAGCTGCGGGCAGTTCGAGCGTATCGTGAACGACAGCGGCCTGCTCCGCATCACGCGCCTGACGGATGAGGAGATAACCGGGACGGACACTTCGGCCGGTATCATCGAGAAGTATTTCTCGCTCTCGCAGGAGAACACCGCCTGCTTGCAGGACCTCTCGCTCGGAGCGGGGGAAATGAAGGTGGGCGACAACTACCTCTGCCTGCATACCCTTTCCGATCCGGAAGACCTGCCGTCGGGCGTGGCGACAGACACACGCTACGAGCGTTTATCCACCGACCGAAGCGACTGCCGCCTGTCATTTGCCGCTCCGATAGGGATACTGCTCACCTGCAACCATGTGGTGAACCAGTACCTCTTCATCGACGATTCGGCGGAGAACCTGCGGAAGTTCGAGCAGACGGCGAGGAACATGCACTCGCTTTCCCGCTACAGCCGTTCCAACCAGATAAACCGGGAATGGATCGAGGAGTATCTGAACGAGGCGCACAGCAAGGGACTGACCTCCATCCGTGCCCACTGCAATGTGATGGCTTGGAGTGACGACCGCGAAAAGCTCAAGCGTATTAAGAATGATGTCGGCAGTCAGTTGGCATTGATGGAGGCGAAGCCACGACACAATACGGTGGATGTGCCGACATTGTTCTGGGCGGCGATACCCGGCAATGCAGGTGATTTTCCTGCGGAGGAAAGTTTCTACACCTTCATCGAGCAGGCCTTGTGTCTGTTCATCGGTGAGACCTCTTACAAGGATTCGCTTTCCCCGTTCGGCATCCGCATGGTTGACAGGCTGACCGGAAAGCCCGTCCATCTGGATATTTCCGATTTGCCCATGAAGAACGGCACGATAACGAACCGGAATAAATTTATCCTCGGACCGTCCGGCTCAGGCAAGTCTTTCTTTACCAACCACATGGTGCGCCAGTATTACGAGCAGGGAACGCATGTGCTATTGGTGGATACGGGAAACTCCTATCAGGGGCTTTGCAACCTTATCCATGCCCGGACACACGGCGAGGACGGGATTTATTTCACTTACGAGGAAAACGATCCGATTGCCTTCAATCCATTCTATGTGGAGGACGGTGTTTTTGACATCGAGAAGAAGGAGTCCATCAAGACGCTCATCCTCACCTTGTGGAAGCGTGACGACGAGCCGCCGACAAGGGCTGAGGAGGTGGCGCTATCCAACGCGGTGAACCTCTTTTTAGAGAATATCCGCAGGGACAACAGCATCAGGCCCTCCTTCAACACCTTCTACGAGTTCATCCGTGACGAGTACCAGGATATTCTGAGGGAGAAGCGTACCCGTGAGAAGGATTTTGACGTGTGGGGTTTCCTGAATGTGCTTGAACCGTATTACCGTGGTGGGGAATATGACTTCCTTCTCAACTCGGACAAACAGCTTGACTTGTTGAATAAACGATTCATTGTCTTCGAGTTGGACAACATCAAGGACAACAAGGTACTGTTCCCGATTGTCACCATCATCATCATGGAAACCTTCATCAACAAGATGAGGAAATTGAAAGGCATCCGCAAGATGATATTGTTGGAGGAAGCTTGGAAGGCCATCAGCAAGGAGGGCATGGCGGAGTATTTACGCTATCTCTTCAAGACGGTCCGCAAGTTTTTCGGCGAGGCGGTGGTGGTCACTCAGGAGGTCGAGGACATCATCTCGTCTTCCATTGTCAAGGGGACCATCATCAACAATTCCGACTGCAAGATTCTTCTCGACCAGAGAAAATATGTCAACAAGTTCGATGAGATACAGGCGTTGCTCGGCCTGACCGACAAGGAGCGTGCGCAGATACTCTCCATCAACATGGCGAACAACCCTTCCCGAAAATATAAGGAAGTCTGGGTCGGTCTGGGCGGTTCGCAGTCGGCGGTCTATGCCACCGAGGTGTCGCTTGAGGAGTATTATTGTTACACGACAGAGGAGACCGAAAAGCTTGAACTTATGCGGCTTACGGAGAAACTCGGCGGCAATATCGAGCTTGCCATCAAGCAGCTGGCGGAAAGCAAGCGTGAAAAGTAATCCATTTTATCAACCGTTAAACACCAATAATCATGTACAGTAATTTGGAATCAGACGAAGGTAAACGCAGGGAGGTCATATCGGCCCTCTATTGGTCCCTGATGCAGAACTGGAACATTCCGCAGTCCATACAGGACTATTATGGATTCTCGGAAGATTACCGGCTGTATCATCAACTTGAGGATATGGACTCCGATGTGTATAACCGTAAAAGGGAAGCGGGGGAAGTTCCCGATATTTTAGAAGTGGATGCAAGGCTGACACATGCCGTTGAGAAAGTCTTTGAAACGGTCTGTCCCCATCCTCCGGCAGAATACCTTGACAAGCTGAACGAGGATTTGCAGAAGTTGGGACAGATAGCCGCCATGCCGGATGCAGTCCATGACATCCTTCACATCAGTCCCGCTTTTCTTGTCAGGTACGGCATCGACAAAAAGGATTCCCCGGAGGAATGCTCCCGTCAGGCGGAAAAGGCGTACCGTGAACTGGATGCCCGTTTCGTCAGGATGACAGGTCGAAGGCCGTATGCCGACGAGCTGTTCGCTTCTCTCAAACGCAAAACGGAAGATGTGGCGAAGGAGAACCGCCCGAAACAGTCCCATCGGACAATCCTCCGTAACCCGCTGTCCAAAGGGCGGAAAATGGGACTTTGATTTCCCATCGAAACAACAATCAGATTATTCATCATTAAAAAAGTAGATTTATGAAAGTAAAAGTTTTAGTGCTGTGTATGGGCTGCTTCTTCTTCAGCCTCACGGCAAAGGCGCAGTGGGTCGTGACAGACCCGACCAATCTCGCACAGGGCATCATCAATGCCGCGAAAAACATCGTGCAGACATCTACGACGGCCACGAATATGGTGAAAAATTTTCAGGAAACCGTCAAGATCTACCAGCAGGGAAAGGAGTTCTATGACGGGCTCCGCAAGGTGAAGAACCTTGTCCGCGACGCCCGCAAGGTGCAGCAGACCATCCTGATGGTGGGCGACATCACGGACATCTACGTGAACAGCTTCGAGCGGATGCTCAGCGACCCGTACTTCACGCCGGAGGAACTGAGCGCGATAGCCCTCGGCTACACCAAGCTGCTGGAAGAGAGCGCACACCTGCTGAATGACCTGAAGACGGTGGTCAACGAGAACGGGCTGTCGATGAACGACAAGGAGCGCATGGATATCATCGACCGGTGCTACACCGACATGCTCCAGTACCGGAGTCTGGTGCAGTATTACACCAACAAGAACATCGGCGTGTCCTACCTGCGTGCCAAGAAGCAGAACGACATTGATCGTGTGATGGCTCTTTACGGCTCACCCCATGAGCGTTATTGGTAATCCTGAATCCGAATGCTTATGGTATTGCTGGCAATAAATTTCGACAACCTGCATCAGATTTTGCAGAACCTGTACACGGACATGATGCCGCTCTGCTCGCAGATGACCGGTGTCGCCAAGGGCCTTGCAGGATTGGGAGCCCTGTTCTACGTGGCTTACCGCGTGTGGCAGTCATTGGCAAGAGCCGAGCCTGTAGATGTCTTTCCTCTTCTCCGTCCCTTTGCTTTGGGGCTGTGCATCATGTTCTTCCCGACACTCGTGCTGGGCACGCTGAACAGTGTCATGTCGCCCATAGTAAAGGGTACGCACACGATATTGGAGTCTCAGACCTTCGACATGAACGAGTACCGGGCGCAGAAGGACAAGCTGGAGTTCGAGGCGATGAAGCGCAATCCGGAAACGGCCTATCTGGTCGATAAGGAAGCCTTCGACAACAAGCTGGACGAACTTGGTGCGCTGGACGCGATTGAGGCCTGCGGGATGTATGTGGACCGGGCGATGTACAACATGAAGAAGGCGGTGCAGAATTTCTTCCGCGAACTGCTGGAGCTGATGTTCAACGCCGCCGCCCTCGTTATCGACACACTGAGGACCTTCTTCCTGATAGTCCTTTCGATACTTGGTCCTATCTCCTTCGCCATCTCCTGCTGGGACGGATTCCAGGCCTCGCTCAGCCAGTGGTTCGTCCGCTATATCAGCATCTACCTGTGGCTTCCGGTCAGCGACCTGTTCAGCAGCGTGCTGGCAAGGATTCAGGTGCTGATGCTCCAGCAGGACATCGAGCGGCTTGCCGACCCGAACTTCATCCCTGACGGCTCCAACGGCGTGTACATCACGTTCCTTATTATCGGAATCATCGGGTATTTCACCATCCCGACGGTCGCGAACTGGATCATCCAGGCAGGAGGCGGTGCGGGCAACTACGGCAAGAACGTGACCCAGACGGCATCCAAGACAGGCTCTGTCGTGGCCGGTACTGCCGGTGCAGCGGTGGGCAATGTGGCCGGAAGACTTATCAAGTAATAACATTAAAACGACATTGGAATGGAATTCAAATCATTGAAAAATATCGAGACCAGTTTCAGGCAGCTCCGCCTGTTCGGGATAGCCTATCTCTGCGTATGTACCCTGCTCGTGGGATTCTCCGTGTGGAAGGCCTACAGCTTCGCGGAGGCGCAGCGGGAGAAAATCTATGTGCTGGACGAGGGTAAGTCACTGATGCTGGCCCTCTCGCAGGACTTGGAACAGAACCGCCCCGTGGAGGCAAGGGAGCATGTAAAACGCTTCCACGAGCTGTTCTTCACGCTCGCTCCCGACAAGAGTGCGATTGAGAGCAATATCCAGCGGGCCATGTTCCTCGGCGACCGTTCCGCGTATGCCCACTATGTGGACCTGGCGGAGCAGGGGTACTACAACCGGATCATTTCGGGGAACGTGAACCAGCGTATCGGGATAGACAGCGTGAAATGCGACTTCAACACCTATCCTTACGAGGTTGTGACCTACGCGAAGCTCTCCATCATCCGGGAGAAGAGCGTGACCGAGCGCAGCCTCGTCACACGGGGCAGGCTGCTGAACTCCACACGCAGCGACAACAACCCGCACGGCTTCATCATGGAGGCGTTCCGCGTGGTGGAGAACAAGGATATAAGAGTGTATGACCGTTAAAATTTTGAATGTATGAGAAAGAGAATCTTGAAAATCAGAAGTCTGGCAGAAGGCAAGCTGCGGGACTTGTGCGACAGCCTGACTCCCGAAAGGAGAAAGGCGGTTGTCATCGGACTGTGCACCGTATTCGCAGCAGTCAATTTCTATATGATATTCCGTGCCATATACGACATCGGACGGGAGGATGCCCGGCAGGAGGTAATCGAAATTGCCCCGCTGGATATTCCGGATTTCGTTCCTGCCGACACGCTCTCCGATGAGAAAGTGCGTGACATGGAAGAGTTTTTTAACCAATTCAACAATCAAGGCAATGAGTAACGACGCGAACACATTGAAAAAGAGGCAGGAAATCAAGAAATACTTGGTTTATGCCGGGATGTTCCTGCTGTTCATCGGCTGCATGTGGTGGATTTTCGCCCCGTCGAAAGAGGACAGGCAGGAAGAAACTAAGAAAGCAGGTTTCAACACCGAACTGCCCGACCCGAGGGGTGCGGGCATAGAGGGCGACAAGATTGCCGCCTACGAGCAGGCTGACATGAGGCGCAGGCAGGAAGAGAAGATGCGCACGCTGGAAGACTTCTCTTCCCTTGCCGACGAAAAAAGGCAGGAGAATCCGCAGGCTGTGGCTGTGGAGATTGTGCCGGATTCGGAGTATAAGGGTGGCGGCACATCCTATCGTGGCGGTGGAAATCGCGGCAATGCCTTTGCATCCTCCGCCTCCGCCTATAACGACATCAACGCCACTTTGGGCAGTTTCTACCAAGAGCCGGAGGAAGACCCCGAAAAGGAGGCGTTGAAAGCCGAGGTGGAGCAGCTGAAGCAGGCAGCCGCCGTACAGCAGCCCGCGCAGATGACTTACGAGGAGCAGGTGGCCCTGTTGGAGAAATCCTACGAGTTTGCCGCCAAGTACACGCCGGGAGGTGGCGGTGCAAATACCGGAAAGCAGGCGGGGAACGAGGCGGTCACGCGGAACGGGAAGGCGAAAGCCGTTCCCGTGGGGCTGGTTTCCACTCCGGTGGTATCGTCCCTGCCGCAGCCCGTCAGCGATTCCGTGCTGTTTGCAAGGCTGTCGCAACCGGGGCGGTTTCATACGGCAATCGGGAACACGGAAGCCGGGAGCATGAGGAATACCGTCCGTGCCTGTATCCACGGCGACCAGACCGTCATCAGCGGACAGGGAGTGAGGATGCGCCTGCTGGAACCGATGCGTGTCGGGAAGCATGTCCTTCCGAAAAACACCCTGCTCACGGGAGAGAGCCGCATACAGGGAGAGCGGCTCAATATCGGGATTGTGCAGGTGGAATATGACGGTATCATCATTCCGGTGGAACTCACCGTGTATGACAACGACGGACAGGACGGAATCTTCATTCCCGGGTCTATGGAAGCGAGCGCGGTCAAGGAGGTGGCGGCCAACATGGGACAGAACCTCGGCACGAGCATCTCCATCACCAACCAGTCGGCCAAGGACCAGCTGCTCTCCGAACTCGGGCGCGGAGCCATCCAGGGAGTGTCGCAGTACATCTCCAAGAAACTACGCGAGGAGAAGGTACACCTCAAGTCCGGCCATACCCTGATGCTTTATCAGAATGACAATCAATAACCCAATTAAAATTCAAAGAACATGAAACAGATTTTTGTAATGCTTGCCCTTATGACGGGCGCAGTGAGTGCTTTCGCACAGAATGCCGGTGATTCAACGGCAACAGTTACCAACGGTGTCACACTGACGGCGGATGTATATCCGCGGCAGGAGGACGGCGACCTCTATCACGGCCTTACCAGGAAACTGACCTTTGACCGCATGATACCGCCATACGGTCTGGAAGTGACTTATGACAAGACGACGCATATCATCTTCCCCTCAGCGGTGCGGTATGTGGACCTCGGCTCTGCCAACCTTATAGCAGGCAAGGCGGACGGTGCGGAGAATGTTATCCGCGTGAAGGCCACGGTTAAAAATTTCCGTGACGAGACGAATATATCGGTCATCACCGAAAGCGGCAGTTTTTACACCTTCAATGTCAAATATTCTGATGAGCCGCTATTGCTCAATGTGGAGATGAAAGACTTTATCCATGACGGCAGCAAGGTGAACCGTCCGAACAACGCCCTTGACATCTATTTGCAGGAGTTGGGTTGCGAATCGCCCAAACTCGTGCAGTTGATTAACAGGAGCATCCACAAGGAGAACAGACGCCATGTCAAGCATATCGGAAGCAAGGCTTTCGGCATCCAATACCTCTTGCGCGGGCTTTATACCCATAACGGGCTGCTCTATTTCCACACGCAGATCAGGAACTCGTCCAATGTGCCTTTCGAGGTGGATTTCGTGACTTTCAAAATCGTGGATAAGAAGGTGATGAAGCGTACAGCCATTCAGGAGAATATTATTTTTCCTCTCAGGGCTTACAACTATGCCACTGTGGTTGCAGGAAACAAGGAGGAACGCACCGTATTTGCGTTTGACAAGTTCACCATCCCTGCCGACAAGGTATTGGTGGTGGAACTGAACGAGAAAAGCGGCGGACGCCATCAGTCCTTCACCGTGGAGGGTGAGGACATCGTGAGAGCTAAAGTCATCAATAAACTTAAAGTGAAATAGTTATGCGTAAGGTAATTTATCTGTGTGTTGCAGTCGTATCGCTTGCCCTGTTTTCAGGGCAGGCATACGCCCAACGGTATCTTCCCGGAATGATGGGTGTGGAACTTCGTGGCGGTTTTGCGGGCGGTTCTAAAGGGCCTTTGAATTATTATACCGGATTCGCGGTATCGGGATACACGAAGAAAGCCAACCGCTGGGTGGCAGGTGCGGAATACCTGCTGAAGAATTATGAGTATCGCACCATATCCGTACCCCGTGCCCAGTTCACGGCAGAGGGAGGCTATTACCTGAAGTTCCTGTCCGACCCCTCAAAGACATTGTTCCTTTCCATCGGCGGTTCAGCCCTTATAGGATATGAGACGGTGAATTGGGGTGACAGGATGATGCACGACGGTTCAAGGCTTCTTGCCGGTGATGCCTTCCTCTACGGCGGTGCGCTCACTTTGGAGCTGGAAACCTACATTACCGACAGGATAGTCCTGCTTGCCAATGTGCGTGAGCGTGTCCTGTGGGGCAGTCCGTTAGGGGTGTTCACGACTCAGTTCGGGCTGGGCGTCAAGATAATCATCAATTAACTGCCAATGCCCATGAACATGGAGGAAATAAGAGGAATCCCGATTACGGACTTTCTGGCGCGATTGGGACACGAGCCGAAAAGACAGCGCGGGGATGAATGCCGGTATCTCGCCCCGTACCGCGAGGAACGGACTGCCTCGTTTCAGGTGAACATCCGCAAGAATGTCTGGCACGACTTCGGGACCGGACGGGGCGGTGATATATTCACCCTTGCAGGGGAACTGACAGACAGCCGTGATTTCAAGGAACAGGTGGATTTCATCACAAGGATTTATGGCGGTCTGGCCCCGGAAAGAAAGACGGTTTTCCGTCCCAAAGAGAACGGCAAGGATAATCCCGATAAAAAGGAATGCTTGACGGATATCCGTTTCGGACCGCTGTACAACAAGGTTTTGCTCCGCTATCTGGAAGAACGGGGCATTTGCAGCGGTGTGGCATTGCCGAACTGCGAGGAGGCAAGGTACACCTTGCATGGCAAGCGGTATTTCGCCATCGGTTTCCGAAATCTCAGCGGCGGATACGAGTTGCGCAACCGCTTCTTCAAGGGAAGCCTGTCGCCAAAGGACATCTCGCTGATGGAAAACGGTTCGGATACCTGCAACCTGTTCGAGGGGTTCATCGACTACCTGTCGTGGATGGTTCTCGGTCTCGGGTGCGGTGACGACTACCTCGTGCTGAACTCGGTGGCTCTGTTGGAACGCTCGTATGGCTTTCTTGACAGGTACGGACATATCCGGTGCTATCTGGACCGGGACGAGGCGGGACGGAGAACGCTGGAAGCTCTCCGTAAACGCTACGGCAATAAAATAGAGGACTGCTCCGCCTTGTACAAGGGGTACAAGGATTTGAACGAGTACCTGCAAAACATGGACGGGTATCCGGAATAAACAAATCGAATATCAATCATTAAAACGAAAATGAATATGAAAAAGAGAAATGTAAAGAACGCGTTGGCCGCATTTTTTTCGGCAACGCTCGTGGTACTGGCGGCGTTTGCCCTGGTGTCCTGTGACAATGAACTGGACGTGCAGCAGGAATATCCGTTTACGGTGGAAACGATGCCTGTCCCTACCCGCATAGTAAAAGGTGAGACGGTGGAAGTCCGCTGTAAACTCAAACGCGAAGGCCGGTTTTTCGATGCCCGCTATACCATCCGTTACTTCCAGCCGGACGGCAAGGGTACGCTCCGTATGGACGACGGGATGGTGCTGCTGCCCAATGACCGCTATCCGCTGGATAGGGAGGTATTCCGTCTGTATTATACTTCGGAATGCGAGGACCAGCAGACGATAGACATCTATTTCGAGGACAACAGCGAACCGGCACAGCTTTTCCAGCTGAGTTTCAGTTTCAACAACGAGAGGACGGATGAGACTGAAGAGAACACGGAAGGGACTGTAGTCAGTCCCGAAAGACCGTGGCTAAGGGATTCGCTTGTTATAAGACCGCCTGTGTTGAAATCAGAAAAAGGTTCCATATGCGAATGATTGTAACGGCTACATGCCTGATTCTGGGTTGCAGCAGCATGGTGGTACAACCACGGGGAGGCGGTTCGTCGCCTCCCGCCACCTTGCAGATTCCGGCTTCGCTGTTCGAGAAAGCCATTGCCTGCATCAAGGAACATGAGGGTTGGCATGGAAATCATCTGCCATACGTAGGATTTGGGCACAAATTATTGCCAGGTGAAACATTCACTCCGGATATGACCAAGGCGCAGGCGGATTCCCTGCTGAGGGCGGATTTGCTGAAACTTTGCTGTATGTGCAGCCGCTTCGGGAAAGACGCGCTCTTGGTCGCAACCCTTTCATATAATGTGGGTTATTACCGTCTGGTAGGCTATGGAAAGATACCCAAGAGCAGATTGATTCAAAAACTGGAATCCGGAGACAGGGATATTTATCAGGAGTATATCTCCTTCAGGTGCTACAAGGGGAAAGTGGTTCCAAGCATAGAGCGACGGCGAAAAAAGGAATTTGAACTGCTTTTTGAAGAGTGAAAGAAGTGTCAGAATAAGGTTTTGGATAATATAGTGTAATTTGTAATTGGATAAATCGCCCTCTCCATCGGTTGTTGTGGAGAGGGCGATTGGTGTAGAAGGCTGTTTCACATACCTGTCCGGTTCAGCTTACGGTAACAACCTCCTGTATTTCCGCTTCTTCGGGCAGACGGGACAGCAGGAGCTCCGCCATCGCCCCGTTCTGTGGGATGAGGGCCGGGAAGTCCGTCTTTCCGGGCTTGTATATTTCTGTAGCCACGTTGTACAGATCCCAGGCGGTAATCTGTCCCTTTGTCATGGCCAGTTTCAGCACCTCTTCGGTGAATATGGAAATCTGCCCTTGGTTCAGGGGATAGGTCTCGACGGAGGATGAAAGGTTCCTGTCCGAGCTGTCGTGGGATACACGCAGTGCTGTCAGCAGTCCTATGTACATATATACCTCCTCCATGGAAATAATCTTGTTTTTCAATCTCCGTATCCGTTCGATATCCTCGTTCATGTTCACCTCGAAGTTCGCCAGCCAGCCGTCCACGGTCTCGAACACCTCTTCCGTCGATACTTTCTTCTTTCCGTAATTGCAGACGCTCCGCTCAGGCGAAAGGATACACTGGTTATGGCATATGAGCACGCAGGGGCCTATGGCCGCCTGTATCCCGTCCTGATGGTAAGCCACGACAAGCGTCGTCGTCAGCTCGTCCGTCTCCCAGTCCTTGATCCGGATGGTGGCGAAGATACGGCGGAGTATGTGTGCTTCCACCGCCTTTTCCCCGTGTGTCTGCTCCACCTGCGGGAGTATGCTCACGCCGGGCTGTGTCTTGTTCCTGTTCTGGGCGGCGAAGATTTCCTCCACCTCATAATTGAGGCTGTGCTTCTCGCAGATATCCATCATGCGCCGGATGACCTGGTAATGGTAGATGCCCTGCACGGGATTGTTGTAGATGTCGTTCTCCTTGTAGGTACGCTGCAATGTCTCGAAGTTCATCACTTCGATTCCGTTCTTCTGGAAGTCGAACTGTTGTTGTCTTTCCAATACTGCCAATGTTGTTTCCATAATCTTGAATTTTATGAAGTTGATACTATTAGATTGTTTATTATTTATTGTTACCGTTTTCCCTTTTCAGGTATGTATCTGCCATCCGTGGAACGGTTCCAGCGTGACGGCGAAGGACCTGTCCGGTATTCCATGATAGAGCAGGCCGCCCACGATGCCCGTCCTTCCGTCGGGATAACGTTGCGTGAAACCGAACGAATACGGCGCGTGGTCGTAATAGAGGGATATCTCACTGGGATGGTCGGGATTCTTCTCCCAGCTTTCCAGTCTGTCCAGACAGTGCCGGAACGAGGTGTCGCCGATGGATTCTGCATAGCGCTTTACTTTCTCGAAATGTTCTTCATTCAGGATTTTCATGACTTTTGTATTTTATCTGTTAAACATGCCCGGCTCCGGGAGCCGGTATTTTTATTTCTCGCCTGCCTGACTGTCCCGTGTCCGTACGCGCAAGGTTTGGCGAAAGAAAATACCGCAGCCTTCAGGCGAGGATGATTTTCTTTCAGCCAACCCCGCAGGGGCCCGGCCTTGCGGCGTACGCAGGACACGGGACTACCTTTGCAGGGTGGGAAATAAAATATGCGGTCATTTTTTGGATGCCTTTCGGTTCAGGTCCTGGTTCTGTGATGCGGTGTACCCTATGCCGGAACTGTTTTTGAGGGATTGCCGGTCACGTACCGGATGATTTCTTCCCCGCTTGTTTCACCTTTGAGGTATGACAGCAGGCGTGGGAAAAACAGTTCAGGACAGTCCGTACCCACCTGGGAACTTGCTCCATTCCCGGTTGCGCATATGGCGAACCTGCCCAGTCCCAGACTTTGCGACTGTGGCACGATATGGAATGACAGCTTGTCCGTGGCGTTGATATGCAATCCCCGGCGGTAGGTGTAGAATGTCTTGGGTTCGCCGGTATCGTTATCCAAAGCTATCCGCTTATAACTGTTGGCTTTCAACAGCCTTATCAATTCCTGATTGGTCATAATCTTTCTGTTTTTGGTTTGTCAAATAGGTTTTACCGGTCTGGCTTCCATCACCGCAGAACGGATTTTGGCTTCCAATGCCGTATGATTTTCTTTCTTGACCCGTAGTTTCTGCCGAAACTGTTGCAGCTGCCCGTCGGTGGCTTCATCGAAGAACAGGTTGTTTGTGCGCTGGTATTCCAGATACTCCTTCTCTTTCCTTTCCGCGATGGTAATCTGTGCCTTTGCCGTTGACAATCTCGACAGGCAGGAGTTGAAACCGGTCCGGAGTCCGGTGCGTTTGTCGTAATAACTGTAATAGGTGTGAATATGCTTGCGAGGGTACAGGCATTGCAGCCGGGCTTCGCGCCAGCGGACCACCCAGCGGTAGCGTTCGTGCAGTTCCCTTGGCAGGTCATACGAGTGAAGCCGGACTGTATCGCCGGCTTCATCCCTGTATTCGATGGAGATACGTACCCAATGCCCGATTTGCAGTTCCCGTTCTGCTTTTGCAAGCTCTTTGGCGTATTCCCACCAGTCATCCATTCTTTCCTGTGCCATATTGGAATTATTATGATAGTGCAACCGTCTCTAAAAATTTCAGGTAGGCGGAAATCGCCTTGTGGCAGCCGGAAAAATCAGGGCTGCGGCTTCCCCTCGGCCTGCTGTAGGTGATGCTCCCGGACTTGTCCAACTGTTTCACGCGGCTGCCCAGCACGCCCTTGGTCCGGATATGTATTTCAAAGCCGTCCCGTTTGGCAATCTCAAGGAACATCGTGCCCGTAATCCGTTCCCCTTCCAGGAATTTCTGTTTATGCTCATCGAGCAACAGCTGATGTTGCTCTTCACGTACCCTGCGCTCTTCCGCCTTTTTCTGTTCCTGTTCCCTGCGTTTCTGTTCCTGCTCCCTTTTGTATGCTTCACGGGCTTGCAGCAAGGGTGCGGTGTCGAGTCCGAGGGCCTCGAACACGCGGATGGAGAGCAGCTTGACAAAAGATCCTTTTTCCGCACTCTGAAGCGTATCCGCAATCCAGTTCCTGCAATAAGCGGCGGCTTCCTCCCTGCGGTTTTCCCCGTTGAGGAACCGGCGGGAATACTGCCCGCAGGAGAAGCATACGTTTTCAATCTTGCAGACCACATGGAAACAGTCCTCGTCCTCATTCCCGTATTCATTCTTTTCCGACAACGAGAGATACACGTTCTCGGCATACGGTTCCAGTTCCATATAAGGGGCCACGACGGTATTACCGTCAGACTTGTATCTGAATACTTTTGCTTTCATCTTACATATTTTTTGATTGTCCGTTCATATAATCCGTAATTCTCATTTCCAGTTCATCGTATATCCGGTTGAACTGCTCCTGGTACTCTTCCAGAAAAGCCCCGTCCGTATCGCACATGTCTTCGAGCGTCCTTCCGTTTGCACGGCACAGCTCCGCATCGGCCAGCTCACTGACAATCTCGCTGAGCATCGAGCGGTCGTCTTCGGAAAGCAACCCTTCTTTCTTCAGGTGGCAGTAGTTGCGGATATTGTTTAGTAAATGCAGGTCCGCCCCTTCCCACCGTCTGTCTGGGAAGAGCGAGAATGCCTGTTTCAGTTCGTCGGGCTGTCCGCCCCACCATTCGTTCAAATTGTTCGGTTCCATATTCATAAATTTAATTGGTTGTTGCCTGTCTGGTTTGCCATTGCCGATGGGCGATGATGTATTCCTGTCGTTCCTGCTCCAGTAACACTTCCGTTTCAGGAGTGTAGCCGAGAAAACGGATGTAACCGCCATTATATCCCGTGAGCTTGCATTGGATACCGGCTTTCTCCAATTTGTCTATCCGTTTCTGCGCCAGTTTCGCGCTTGAGTAATCCTTCGGCCAGAAATAGTGCTCGCCCTGCGAGCCGTAATGGTCTTCCCCGAGTATCATTTCACCGGAATGCCTCCTGTGCTCGATGAAATCGAAACGGGCTGTGCCCAATGCCTGCCTAATTGCCTTGTGTGCGGCACCTTCGGGATGTTTGAATACCTCCGGCTTGTCCTTCTCCTTGCAGTCCAGTTTGGGTAGCTCCACTTTATACGGTTGCCTGTAACTGCCTATTCCCATCGTCATATAGAAATTGGTGTGGTGGTAATCCATCATCAAGTCGCTGTCGTCGAAATTGTACGACATGACGAAATCGCATATATTCATCATTACCTCTTTGGCTCTGTCAGTAAGTGATTCGTCGGATTCGATACAATAATGATTGATTTCGTCCTGAACTTTGCCGGACTCTCTGGTAAACGCCTCGAAATCCGCTTTCATAAGCCGGACATGGATGGAATTGTAGTTTTCGCGTCTGACGGAAAACCTGTATCTCGGATAGGTCTCTTTCAGCCATATCCGTGTCAGCTCCACAATTTCAGGAGCATGCTGTCCCTTGTAGTTGCGGCCTTTCCAACGGTATTCGTTATACACGTATTCGGTGTATTCCCTTGCCGTCGCTCCCGAATAGTCGTGTTCGTAGCCGCTTGTGCTTACGGAAACATCCTGCCTGTCTTTCCATACATCGTACAGTTTTTCAAATTCGGTATTCACCTGCTGCATGATGGCGGTGTCACCACCCTTGTCCGGGTGGTGCTCCAATGCCAGCCGGCGGTACTCCTTCTTCAAGTCCGCCAGACTTCGTATGTTCTGAAAATAAGTCATGGTGTTTCTTTTTATGCCCCTGCGAGGCGGTTTATAAAATATTCCTGATAGTCAAGGTCGAGACCGAGATTGCTGCACGCCATCCCGATGTCGTCTTCCCTGAGGTCGTCCACCTCCTGCAATTCGCGAAGATGCCGTAGTTCATCGTCCAGGTATTCCTGTGCTTTCGTATCGTTGCAACTGCATGAGTAGCGAATCTGGCTGATAATGTCTTTCTGCATATTGTCTGTTTTTAAGAAGTGTTCTTTGTAAATTTGTCGTTTGCGTTCATAATCCTGTCCGCTCCACCATTGGGTTGCAGCATCGACAAAAGCCTGCGAACCCTCTTCAGAGGGATAATCACATTCCCGAAGTCCCGTAATCTGTTCCATTACCTTGGACTCGCACGACTCCCACCAAGACAGCATTTGTTCCTTAAACTCTTTCAATGTAATGAGAGTGTTGTGCGCTTCACATTCAGAGCACCATTCACTGTCATCGGAATCGCTGACATATTCGTTCGTATTGGCATCGACCCATGCGGTGATTTCCACGTTTGTGGAACCGCATTCTTCACATACAAGAATTTCTGAATCATCCGGATTCTTTCTTTTAGACTTTCCGTCATAAAGCGTGACGGCACGTTCCACCAGCAGTTCCCGGCTGCTCTCCGAAAGATCCGCACAGAACCGTTCCACCGCTCCGAATATGGCTTTGTCACTGTTCGCACACCATTTTTCCCAGAAATGTTGGTATTGCCCTCCGAACACAATTTTACATTCTTCCTTGCTCCATGCGTTCCACATATAGTAGAAGAAGCTGGAGACTGCATTTCCCGCTTGATATTTCATGATTTTCAGATTTAAGGTTCGACATTCTTTGTTCCTTCCAGCTCCAGCTTTGCAGCCTCGTACATTTCGTTGAGCCAGTCGATGTTACTTGCACCGAGTTCAAACGGGGATTCGCAGGTAACTTCCTCAAGGCTGTCCTTTATCGTGGCCAATACCGTAAGTTTGTTGTCTGTAGCTTCAATGCCATTTACCCAACATTCGTAAGGCTCGCCGTCGTCATTGAACCATATTACCCAGACAGGGTCTTCGTCCTGACTCGTGAATGTCAGTTCCGTCAATCCGTGTGCATAGAGCAACTGACATATTGCTTCAATGATGTCCTTGCGGAGTTCTTCAATCCTGCCGCTGAAATCCATGGCAGTGTATTTTGCCCTGCCTTTTTTGCTCCGCTCCTTGAAGGACAGAACCTGCACGTCGGGATGACAGTCGAAATTCCAGTCCGTTACCTCGTCATCACCGCAGGTCGTGTGGATATTGCCGCCCAGCACCAGACCGCAGTCTTCCGTTACCATTCTCTCTGCTTGGTCGCGGTCTTCCGCCACGACAGTGTAAGTACCTTCGAAGGCGTACCTTACCTTTACATCATACTTTGCCATAATTCTTATGATTTGATTGTTAATGATTTATTTGTTGACAACTTATGATTTTATGAAATCCGGCAGGGTCAAGCCGGTAAAGCGACGGCATATTCAGCTTTACCATCGGGTAGTCTACCCAACCGCTCTGTCTCTTGTAGCCTGTATCCTCCGCCAGTTTGTTGGCTATAAGGAACTCCATGGCATCGGGATTGTTGTTGATGTCGACAAAAGCCCTGTCCGGTAAAGCAAATGCCGGTTCATTTTCAAGATTGACCGTCAGGATGGTGTAGATTTCATGTGTCTCAGGAGCTTTCAGGCACAATGCCGGCCAACCGTTTGGGTACATTTCCATTGCTATGGAGAAGTGTCCGTCCTGATAGCGAAAAGTCCTGCCGGCAACCGGGCGATTGCACTTGACTATCTCGAAATCATCTTCTCCTTCGGTAAATGTCATCATAGGCAAGGATACATCGGCAAAACATTCTTCATCACGGTAACAGAGGTGCTCTTTCCCGTGTGACCGGATTATTGTCAAATGGGTATTCATATTCACAATTGTTTTATAAAGTTATTGCTTTATTTGACTGTCAGGACACTATGCTTACCGCATCACCGAAGAAGGAATCACATACGCCATATACATGCTGGACGGAGTAGTCGTATTTGGAGCGTTCATCATCCAGCCGGAAACGGAAACCGTGGTAGTCTTTCACTTCCAGTTTCAGCCTTACATCCTGTTTCAGCTCCATTTCAAGCAGGCTGCCACCGCCATACATCGAACTGAACAGTCCGCAACAGTTTCCTTTGGGAATGACGATCTCTTTTAGGGAGAAGCCGGCATCATACAGTTCCTTCAGGTTAACCTTTCCGATATAGGTCAGCAGGTTGGCCCCGCAGCAGGAGTTGACAAGTTCCTGGTAGAATTGTTCGTAGGACACCTGCTCCTTGCCGTCACGCGATTTCCTGTTCGGGAAGCGTTCGTGAACCTCGTATCCGTGTTCAAGCAAGAGTTTCTTGACCTTGGCAGGATTGAGGTTCAGGGTATCCACCATGTCCCCGAAATAGGATTCCTCGTAGCGATAGCCGCCTTGCGACTCGAACCAGTTGGAATTTATGCAGTCATAGTTGGAAAGCATTTCCACCCGGATGGGTATGTCGTCCGTGCGTTTTATCAGGTCCTTCAGCACATCCGAGTCGTTACGGTTGTATATCTCATCGCGGATTTCATCCTCGTGCCCGTCGAAGAAGTCATCGACATCTTCCTCGTCAAAGTCACCCGATACGGTGCATCCCTCTTTTAATTTTGCGATAATCTCACGGACCGCTTCCCACTCGGCATCGCTGTACCACTCGTCTGCCTTTTCCCACAGCTCTTCGCAGTTTTTGTTGTCAAGACACTTCTGTATCAAGCCCCGATGGTCGTCAAGATTGTCATTATAATCCGTCCATACCAGCGTGTAGGCCGGTTCCATAAGGGACTTCACGAAATCCAATGTCAATGTTTTCTGTTCATCCATTTGTCTTACCTGTGTACGGCAGGATTCTGTTTCCCGTACATACCGTTATAAATGACGGAAGCGACCTTGCGGCCGCCTCCGTGTAAATCTCCTTATCCATACAGTTCCTTCACGGCCCTGTCGTATTTTTCCTTTTCCATCTCCGTCTTCAGGTTGAAATGGAAACGGGCGGTATATCTGTAACCGGTTCTCGGCTCACCGCCGCATTGCCGTATCGCCATGTCTATCTCCCAGTCGATATCACCGATGCCGAGCGATATGTATGAGTGCTTTAGCATACATCCGGCAAGCCGCAGAGCGGAGTCCTTTTTGTTCTCTCTGCACAGCTTGTCGAAAGCCATTATTGCGATTTCTCTGTTTTCTATCGTTATCGTATTCATATATTCCAATTCAGTTAAGTGTCGGACTATCCCGTTCCCTGTCCCGGCTTGCCAGCATTCCGAAATGGATACTGAATATGCGTTGTCCGAAACAGACCGGGGAATTGTATTCCACACGCTGCCACAGCGTGAAATGGTTGCCTGCATACGACCATCTGAAATATCCCGACAGCGAGCCGTACGCGGGATTGGCATTCCGGTGTATGAGCATTCTGTTCACCTCCATGATGTTGTTTGCCACCAGAAGGGTATTCAGTATCTCCACGAACGCCATCTGCGCGTATGGGTCTGTCGGGAAGACCGGTCCGAGAAAATTGATATTCATAAGCGTATGTTTTTAATCGTAATTGTCATCGAACACCTCGAAACGGGGGGTGACCGTGTCGAAGTAATTGTTTGATATGCCCGGATAATACAGGAAGCCATCATCGTCTCCGTCCGGGCAGGTGTCGTCGCCGGTGGACGTGGCATTGCCGTACAGTTCCAGGTAGTGCGCTACCAGCAGGTGCGGGTCTTCCGAGCTGATGTCGTGATGACATTTGTCGCACCAGTCGAAGAACCACTCCTTGTCGGGTTCATCCAGCTGTTCCATCGCCTCCCTGATTTCAAAGAAGTTGGGGCACAGCCACTGCCTGTTTATCAGCGAGCCGGGAATCTCTTCCCACCGCGTGTACCTGTACTCCGGGTTCTCCTCTTCCGGGAACATGTCGGAGCAGGTGCAAAGGAATTCCCCCATGTCGCCGAAGTCGGACATCTGCAACCAGTTGTCCTTCTCCTGCCTTATGTCTATGAGATGCTGAGTGGTCACTGCCACTTCCGCTTGATTCAAGTCCATAATCGTTTTTTATTGTAGTTAATGACCGGAACCGGGGATTCCATTCCACAGGCCCCAAAAGGTCCGTATCCCGGCTGTGCAGGGTTTTCCGGGGAAATACCGCAGCCTCCGGCGAGGATGATTTCTCCGGAAACCGCTCGCGGCATGACCTTGCACAGCCGATGGGGATACGGGCTACCTTTGCCTGTGGAATGGATTCTGCGGTTCCCTGTGTCTGTACTCATTTTGCTAACTCATTATGCGCTGGCTTCCCCAGCTGATGTGGATTTTTCCCTCGCTGTCACGTTCCCGTACCAGCAGGCTGTCGATGACGGACATCGTGACATCGAACTCCTCGAAGATTTCCGACTGCTCCTTCACCTCGCCGGTCTTGATGAACTCGTTGAGCCTTTCCTTTGTCAGTACCAATGCCATCAGGTTCTGTTCCACGGAATCCTTGTAGGTCACGAAATGGACGTTCTTCAGTTCCTTGGAGTCCAGGCGGATGAAGCGGAAGTAGAACTGCTCCATCTTGGGGATGTTCCATTGCAGGGATTCAAGGATGACATCGTTGCAGGAGGGGATATTTACCGAGTTGCTCAGGCTCTGCTGCGTGCATACCAGTATGCCGTTGATGGTGGAATCGAATTCCGAAACGATGCCCTGCCGCTTCTTGAACGCGACGTCACCCTTGACGGTAAATACCGGTCGGTCCGGGAAACGCTCGCGGATGAGATTTTCGTACAGTTCAAACGCCGCTATGGAGGTGCAGCCGACGGCAACCTTGCCGGGAATCTTCCGTATCAGTTTCTCGATGAAGACTGTCTTGTTCGGGTAGCCGTTCCCGAAATAGCCCTCTATCAGGTGGGGCACGGAGCAGGCCTTGATAAGAAGTTTGATCTGGCGCATGAGACGGAGCCCGGCATCCTTTTTCGTGTCGCCCGTACTGTTGTAGTAAAGCTCGCAGATACGACAGAACTCCTCGATGATAACACGGTACACCTCGTGTTCCCCCTCGGATGGTGCGACCGTGTGCATCCTTACCTCGTATTTTTCTCCGGCAAAGTCCTTGAACTTGCGCGTGATGACGGTCTTGCCGATAAGCTCGGACAGTTCGTCCTTGTTATATACGTCCTGGTTCTGCTTCTCGATGCCGAACACGGTCGCCTTGCCGGGACAGTGGCAGGCCCGGAACAGTACGTGCCCCCTGAAGGCGGGGAACGGTTCTCCGTAGTGCGGGTTTGGATCTTCCTCTATCTCCCTGTCCCTGTTCTCGTGGTATATCCGGCTGCACCAGCAAATCATGTTTATGGAGTTATTGTACAACAGTTCAAACTGGCTGTACAGCTCCGCGATGTTGTTGCGCGTGGTCGTTCCCGTGTCGAGGATCTTGTATTTGAGCCTGCGGAAGATGCCCAGGATATGCCTTGTGCGTTGTGACGAGGGGTTGGTAATCTCGTCGGATTCATCGAATACCAGGCAGAGTTTCCTTGAGGTGCGCCTGATGAACTTTGTCAGCCCTCTTTTCAGCTTGCCGAGCATGGAGGTGGAAAGCACGAGGAATACCCCTTCCGGAACCGTTTCGAGGTCGGCGTTGTTCCTGACCATGCGGAATCGCTCCCTGTTTATCGTCAGGAACGGCACCCATGTCATGTTGGTGGCGATGGCGGGGGCCAGTATGATAACATTGCGCACCTTACGGTATTTGAGCAGGTACTTGGCACGGTGATAGACAGCCGCCGTCTTGCCGGAGCCTTGCTGCCAGTTCAGCAGGGCAAAGCGTTTCTGCAATACGAGGTTCAGGTCGTGTTTCTGAAGCTCCGTGAACTCACATACATCGCCTTCCTTGTTGATGAAGGTCGTGCGGTCAAGATATTCGGCCAGTTGTGTGTCCGGTTTCATGTCTGAGAATGGACGGTTCTGTATTTCATATTGCCTGCGCTTTTTCCGTATCAGTTTCTTCGCTGCACGGACCTGCATCATGTTCTTTTCCGTCAGGATTTCCGGTACGGGAAGCTCCGCCCGTCCCAATACGAGGTCGTTGATGCCCGCTGCCTTGTGCTGTACCTTATCCAGCAGGCGTGGGGCGTACTGTTTCAGCCTGAAGCCGTAGGAGGTCTTCACCAATGCCACTTCCTTGCGCGGGACGATGTTTTGTGAGGTGATGTACCTGCGGATGATACCGAGTACTTTTTTCGTGGTCAGCTTCTTCCTTTCCCATTCCTTCTCCTGCTCTTTGGTGGCGTTCTCCGGTGGTTTCTGGTTGCGGAACTTCGTCACCAACGCTTCCGCCTTGTCGATATGCCTGTTCAGTGCCGCGTGTGCTTTCAGTTCGTACATGTACTTGGCGAGCTTGTACTCGAACAGTTCCAGTTCCTCCCTGTCAATCCGGTTGGTCTCGCGCATAAGGTCGAGGCGCAGTTTGTGCTTCATCGCCCTTGCCTCCATGATACGCCCTTTCAACTCGTCCATGGAGATGAACTCTTCCGCATTGTAGGGCTGCATTTCGATATGGCGGGACTCGCGCAGGAACACCATTACTTTCGTGCGGAAGTTGTGTACCCCTGTGGAGGCAAAGGCGTTCGGGTCTAATTGCACCTGGCCTACAAAGGAAAAGTCGCTGTTGATATTCGCGACACGGCTCTTCTCCCAGAACTCGCTTTGCATGAACGATAAGGGAACGATGACCATCAGGATGCCTGCCGGATTGAGCACATCGTATGCTTTGTTCATGTAATACTCCTGGGAGAGCTTGTAGTCGAACTTCAGATTGAAGGGAGGGTTGCCGATGATGACGTCGAAGCGTTGTTCCGGGTGGTATTGCCGGATGTCGCATTTCTCGATACGGGCTTCCGGGTAGAGGTATCTGGCGACAGTCACTGCTTTGCCGTCAATGTCAAACCCGTAGGCGTTGTGCAGGTTGGGAAGGTGGTTGAAGAAGTTGCCCATGCCGCAGCACATGTCGAGGATCATTTCCGAATAGACGGGAGAAAGCATCTCCACCATATCCCTGCATACTTCATGCGGAGTGAAGAACTGTCCCATCTCGAACTCTTTTTTGGCATTGGCATACTCGTTATAGTTGGCGAAGTCGGACTGCTTTAGGTTGTGCAGCCCTCCGATGCCGGTATAGCAGTTGTAGATGCTCTCTGCCGGAATAAGGTCTTTACCTGAGTCTATGGCGAAAAGTATCTTTTCGTTGACTTCGGCCCGCTTGTCCTGCGGTATCTGTTGGGGGATGATGGCGTACATGTCTTTGGATTGTTTACGTTTGAAAATGAAGACACCCCGCAAGGATGCCTTACGGGGTGTCTGGATTGGTCTCTCATGCCGTTATTGTTCTCTTAGTGTGATTTCATCCAGCCGGAGCCGCTTGAAACAGCTTTCGGCGGCTGCACTGTCCTTGAACCTGACGTCTATGCGCCCGTTCTTGTAGAATCTGATTTGCTCGGCATTGGTCGTGGTAAGGTCGTACCAGTCGTTAATGGATACATTATTATCATCGAAACAGATAATCATCTTTGAGTTGCCGTTCAATATGTCATCCGCACCGAATGCAATTCCAGCACAAAGGGTTTCCAACTCATTGGTATAGCTATATGACACTCGACAACGATTACTGTATTGCATGGAAAAATCATCAAAACGGATGATTTCAGGGAAGATAATCTTGTCCTTCTTTAGTTCAGTCTTTACCTTAGTCCAGTATGCCGGTTTGACGACTTTCTGAACACGGCTGAGTAGTTCCTCTTCCGCCGTTTCGCGGAAGCTCTTGCCTCCCAAGTGTTCTATGACGGCATCCACGTATGTTTCATAGACCGGGCGGAATCCCATGCGGAGCGTTTTCCCGTCTATGTTCGGCACCGGCACTTGAACATTGTAGGTGTTGTTGAAATAGGAGATGATGCGACCCGCGAAGTTGGAGTTGGCATTACGGTTCTTGTCCACCAAGTCATTGATAAGGTCGAACGGATTGAACTCGTTGTGCGAATAGTCATCCCTGCCGTTATGGTAGGAATAGAAATCGCGCATGGATACCTTGCCGTTGTCTTCGTAATGGAACTTGCGTTCCGCCTGGTATTGTTCAGCATCTTCCTTGAAGACGGCGTACCAGCGGTCTATCTGGTCGAGCGTCCTGTAGAGCAGGTCCTGCTGTGTCTGGCAATAGAGGCGGTCTTGCTCCGTGATTTTGTCCTCGTTTCTCACTTGTACGCTCAGGATACCGGAAAGCAGGTCGGGAGCGTTGCCGACCTTAGTTGCTGTTGTCGTTTGCATATTTATTGGATTTTAGATGTTAGAAATTCTTGATACGATACAGGTAGGTGATGTGCTGTTCCATGTCCTTGACAATCTTGACTTGTTCGGGATGGAAATTCAGTCTTCGCTCTACGGCAGGGGATTCTATCTTTTCCCACTCGGGAAGCGGCAGGAATATATATTCGCGACGGAAACACCACAATACTATTTGTGTAGGCCAATTTCCCTTGAAGATCGTTCCTTCATAGTCTTCCACGAACTGTTGCAGTTCCGCCTCGTTACGGAAAGCAATGTCAAAACCTTGGTAAAGATTGCCGGCTTCCGATTCCTCCTTTTTATTGAAATAAAATTTTCGGTAGGTTTCGGTCGTGAAATTTCCGTACTTGGGATTGGGTTCTGAATAGAACCACATCGGTACTTTTGCGTAAAATGCCACCGCTCCGTTTGCACAAGCTCTACAATGTCCCCAGTCCTTGAATGAACCATCCGTCCATTTCAGGAATTTCAATTCTTTCGGATTCACGGCATGAAACGCACCTCCACTGACGCTCAACCGGATATTTCCGTTATCATTCCAGACGAAAGGTATGCTTGGCTGTTCACATATAGAAAGATGCCCTTTATTTGTGTGGTGCAGGTTCTCTATAAGGGCGTTGCCGTAATAGTCCCCGTCTTCGGTCACATAAATCAGTCTGTCTCCGATTTGCGGTGTGATTTCGGAACGTGTCTGTTCGATGAGTTCCACATAACTGTTAGCCATATCGACATCTTTCTGTGTCAGCCCGTGTTCATGGTCGTATGAAACATTCAGTTCTCTGAGTGTTTCCACACTGTACTTGTTTTTAGCCATCTGTAACATAACATTTGATTTTTGTTAGTCCGGCTTTTCGGGGCCGGAGTTCCCGTAACTACAGGCTTAAAAGGTCGTGTTCCGTACATGCAAGGTTTCCGGGAAAAATACCGCAAGCCCTTCAGGGCGCGGAAGATTTTTCCACGGAACCCGAAGGGCTTGACCTTGCTTGTACGAAAAGAACACGAATTACCTTTGCCTGTGAGTTACGGGGACTCGGCTACGGGATGGCAGCTCTTTCCGATAGGACTATTTCATAAGATTTTGACCGGATTATTACCGGCCTTTACAGAAAAAATGCTATCTTTGCATTGATAAAAGAGTTATTTGAAAGCATGAGGAACATGGTGGTTCTGAACAATCCGGCATTTTCTTATCCGTTGCCCGTTCTCATGCGAGTTTACTACAAATCGTTGATAGTCAAATAAAATACTTCACACTATCACAAATATTCCAACATTTTTTGAATGCTACCATTTTGCACGGCAAAAAATCAGTATGTCGGCGGCTTTCTCACTTTATTTCTATCCATGTGGGCTCTCCGGGCTTGCGGCTGTCGAGCAGCTGCATGAGGCGTGTCAGGGCTCTGCGTGAGTTGAGCACCATGCCTTTCTTGAGATTTTCGCCCACGAGGATGTAGCCCCGGGTGTCGGCGGCTGTGTTTCCGCTGTGGTAGTTCATAAAAATAGGTGTTTTGTGGTTAGCCAATCAGTTGTTTACATTCTCTGTTCCGCCGCTTTGCGCTTCTGTTCCGCTGCTTTGCGGTTCCGTTTCGCCTCGTATGCCGCCATCAGCCTTTCGTATTCCATTTTCTTTCCCTCATACTCCCGTCGCATCTCGTCTTTCAGCGGTTTGGCGAGCTGTCGGCAGAAGTTCAGGTCGCCTTTCGACGAACCGGCATTGGCAAAGAGAATATTGTATAGCGGAGCATACACCTTCCTGCCGTCGTAGAGTCCGTATACTCCCGAGGGCATGTCCGGCGTTCCGCTTGCCGCTCCGATGAGCCCCGAAACGATGTTCAGCGTTCCGATTGTCATCTTGTCGCGGCTCACCACGTCTTCGTGTAGCTGCATGATTTTCTTGAGTATGGGAGGGAGGTCTTCCGTATCCAACTTGTCGGAGAATGTATAGCCGTTAGAAAAGTCTTTACAAGAAAGTCCCAAAAGTCCCAAAGTACCAAAGTTCCAATGGTGTATGGTACTTTTGTCTAAGTTATTATATATCAATATATTATCTTTTTTATTACATTTTATATTGTTCTTATGGTACTTTGGTACTTTTGGTACTTTCTTCCTCTCTTTTCCCTCTTTCCCTTGCCATCTCCTTGAGGTCAACATTTGCCAGATCTCTTGCCATCTGGAAGAAGGTGGCGATAGTGATTCCTCCCTTGTTTCCTTTCATGCAGTTGTCGTAGAGTCGGTTGCATTCCCGAGTGTCGTAGTCGGCGTTCATTTGCGAGAGGCGGTCGAAAATCTGTCTGCCGGCCTCTCCGAGTCCGTCGGAAAGTGCGAAGGCGAGTCTCAGCCAGTTGTCGTAGCCTTGTGTGATGTCAAATCCAAACTTGCCCTAATTCCGATTGGGGCTGAACAGAGAAAAGCCAAGCCGGCTTCGGAGTCTGTCGTATGACGACTTCCGGAGCCGGCTTTGTTCGTTTCGTCTTGCCGGGGGGCAGACGGTTTCCCGTTGTCTGATTGATTGTCAGCGCTCAATACTATCTGTCCCTCCCCTTCGGGGGAGGCCAGGTGGGGGCTGGAGTGATGAAGCAAGGTTACTCTTTCCAGTCCCCCGTTTATCTGATTTTCCCGAGTTCCTCCTGCATCTGCTGCTGCAGCTCGGCAGCCTTGGCGGCCGCCACCTGTGCGAAGTCAGTGCCGGAGTTGGCGTAGATGATGGCACGGCTGCTGTTCACGAGCAGTCCGCAGTCTTTGTTCATGCCGTATTTGCACACCTCCTCGAGGCTTCCGCCCTGTGCGCCCACTCCCGGCACGAGCAGGAAGTGGTCGGGGACTATCCTGCGGATGTCTTCAAACATCTTGCCCTGTGTGGCGCCCACCACATACATCATGTTGTTTTTGTCGCCCCACTTCTGCGATGTGCGGAGCACTTTCTCGAAGAGGCGCTCGCCGTTCTGGTCGGCGGTGAGCTGGAAGTCGTGAGACCCCTTGTTGCTGGTCAGGGCGAGCAGTATCACCCATTTGCCCTCGTATTGCAGGAACGGCACCACGCTGTCTTCTCCCATATACGGTGCCACGGTGAGCGAGTCGATGTTGTATTCCTCGAAGAATGTGCGGGCATACATGGTTGATGTGTTTCCGATGTCTCCGCGTTTGGCGTCGGCGATGATGAAGTGGTCGGGGTAGGCCCCCTTGAGATAGTTGATTGTCTTCTCGAAGGAGACGAGTCCCTTCACTCCCATGCTCTCGTAGAAGGCGAGGTTGGGCTTGTAAGCCACGCAGTATTTTGCGGTGGCGTCGATTATCTGCTTGTTGAAGGCGAAGATGGGGTCTTCGCCGTCGAGCAGGTGTTGCGGGATTTTCTTGATGTCGGTGTCGAGTCCGACGCAAAGGAAGGTTTTCTTCGTGAAAATCTGTTTTATGAGTTCTTCTCTGGTCATAGCGTTATGAAATGTTTTTTTTGTTTGTCTTTTCTACAGCTCGTTCTCTTTCATCCTCTCGGCGTTTTCCTCCACAGTGAGCGCGTCAATCATCTCCTGAATGTCGCCGCCGAGGAATCCCTGCAGGTCGTGAGTGGTGAAGCCGATGCGGTGGTCGGTCACGCGGCCCTGTGGGAAGTTGTATGTGCGTATCTTTGCCGAGCGGTCGCCGGTTGAGACCAGTGTCTTGCGGCGCGAGGCGATGTCGTCGATGTATTTCTGGTGTTCGCGGTCGTATATGAAGGTGCGCAGGCGCGAGAGGGCGCGCTCCTTGTTTTTGGGCTGGTCGCGGGTCTCCGTACATTCGATGAGAATTTCCTCAACTTCGCCCGTGTTGGGGTTTTTCCAGGGATAGCGTAGTCTCACGCCCGACTCCACCTTGTTCACGTTCTGTCCGCCGGCTCCGCTGCTTCTGAAGGTGTCCCATTTGATGTCGCCCTCGTTGATGTTCACCTCAAACTTGTCTGCCTCGGGCAGCACTGCCACGGTAGCCGCCGAGGTGTGCATCCTGCCCTGTGTCTCGGTTGCGGGCACGCGCTGCACACGGTGTACGCCAGACTCGTATTTCAGCACTCCGTACACTCCGTCGCCGCTCACGGCGAAGTCGATTTCCTTGTATCCTCCGGCTGCTCCCTCGCTCACGCTGGTCACTGAGAGTGTCCATCCCTTGGAGTCGCAGAAGCGCTTGTACATGCCGAAGAGGTCGCCGGCAAAGAGGGCTGCCTCGTCGCCTCCGGCTCCGGCTCTGATTTCCATCTGCACGTTCTTGTCGTCTTCGGGGTCTTTGGGCACGAGTGCCATCTTTATCTCCTCTTCGATGCGGGGCTGCAGCTCTTCGTTTGTCTGCAGTTCCTCTCGCGCCATCTCCTTGAGGTCGGGGTCGCTCTCGTTGGCCAGGATGTCCTTGGCCTCCCTGATAGAGGAGAGGCAGCTGATGTATCGCTTCCGGGCGTCCATGATGTCGCCGAGGTCTTTGTATTCCTTTGTGAGCTTGACGTAGCGCTGCTGGTCGGCTATCACCCCGGGGTCGGTGATGAGGGTGGAAACCTCTTCGTAACGGCTCACCAGTCCGTTGAGCTTCTCTAATATACTGTTGTTGTCTGGCATCGGTATGCTTGTTTGATTAATAGCTTCTGGCGATTATCACGCGCTTTGTGGATGGCTTGCCCGACACCATGTCGGTGCCCGGTGTCTGCTCCACGCCGAACGGGATGCAGCGGATGGTGGCCTGTGTCTCCTCCTTTATCTTTGCCTCGGTCTCGGCGGTGCCGTCCCACGGGCAGATGAAGAAGCCTCCATCTTTCACCTTTTCCTTGAATTCCTCGTAGTTGTCGCATTCGTAGATGCGCTCGTCGCGGTATGCCTTCGCCTTGGCGAAGATGTTTGCCTGGATGTCGTCGAGCAGCTGCTCCACGTGTTCCACGATGCCTTCGAGCGGGCGTGTCTCCTTCTCCAGTGTGTCGCGGCGCATGATTTCCACGGTGTTGTTCTCGAGGTCGCGTCCGCCCATCACGAGGCGCACTGGCACTCCCTTGAGCTCATAGTCGGCGAATTTGAATCCGGGGCGCTTGTTCTCGGCGTCGTCGTATTTCACGCTGATGCCGGCCTTTCTGAGGGCGCTGATCACCGGCGAGAGCTTCTCGCTGATGGCGTCGAGCTGTTCGCGGCCCTTGGTGATGGGCACGATCACCACCTGTATCGGCGCGAGCTTCGGCGGCAGCACCAGTCCGTTGTCGTCGGAATGGGTCATGATGAGCGCTCCGATGAGGCGGGTGGACACGCCCCATGATGTTGCCCACACGTATTCAGGCTTGTTGTCCTTGTTGAGATAGGTCACGTCGAAGGCCTTGGCGAAGTTCTGTCCGAGGAAGTGGCTCGTGCCGCTCTGCAGCGCCTTTCCGTCCTGCATCATGGCCTCGATGGTGTAGGTGTCGAGGGCGCCGGCAAAGCGCTCTGTCTCGCTCTTCACGCCTCTCACCACGGGCACGGCCATATACTGCTCGGCAAAGTCGGCATAGACGTGGAGCATCTTCTGTGCCTCGGCCTCGGCCTCCTCCTTCGTGGCGTGGGCTGTGTGGCCCTCCTGCCAGAGGAACTCTGAGGTACGGAGGAACGGACGGGTGCGCATTTCCCAGCGCATCACGTTGCACCACTGGTTGCACATGAGCGGCAGGTCGCGCCATGAGTGTATCCAGTTCTTGTATGTGTTCCAGATGATGGTCTCTGAAGTGGGGCGGATGATGAGCTCCTCGTCGAGCTTGGCGGCAGGGTCTACCTCAACGCCGCTCTTGTCTTCCTTGGCCTTCAGCCTGTAGTGGGTCACGACGGCACACTCCTTGGCGAATCCCTCCACGTGTTCTGCCTCACGCGAGAGGAACGACTTGGGGATGAGCAGGGGGAAGTATGCGTTCTGGGCGCCTGTCTCCTTGAACATGGCGTCGAGCTGGTGCTGCATCTTCTCCCAGATGGCATAGCCGTATGGCTTTATTATCATGCAGCCTCTCACGGGCGACTGCTCTGCCAGGTCGGCCTTTGTTACCAGGTCGTTGTACCACTGGCTGTAGTTCTCTGATCTTTTCGTAAGTTGTTTTAATTCTTTTGCCATTATCGTAATTGTTGTTTTGTTGACGGTATAGTGCTTGTTGTCTGCTGACAGGATCCCGGCCCGGATTTCCATCCAGTCGAAATGGGATGGGGGGAGCTCCGTTTCCTGTCATTTGGCTGCAAAATTATAAAAAAAAAACCAAACCATATAAATATGCCGGGATATTTTCCGAAAACCAAGACTCCGGGATTGACGGCTGCCGACGGCAGTTTGCAACGTTGATATGTCAAAGTGTTTCGTAAAGACAGGTTTTTTGATATTGTTTTGTAAAAAACTCTTCCGTTTTTTTCTGAATATTGAAAAATTGCTTTACCTTTGCATTTAGGAGAAAGTGCCACACGAATTGTGGCGCCCGATTCATTGTGTTTGTATAATACTTTGAAACATATTAACTTATATAATACTACACACTATGTCGAATTGCAAAGAGCAACTCTTTACGGAGTTTAAGGCTCCTACACGTCAAGAATGGCTTGACAAGATTCAGGTGGACCTGAAGGGAGCCGACTTTAACAAACGTCTCGTCTGGCGCACAAACGAGGGATTCAACGTGCAGCCTTTTTATCTGAAGGAAGACCTTGAGAACCTCAAGACACCAGACTCACTTCCGGGAGAATTCCCGTTCGTACGCGGCAACAAGAAGGGCGACAACGCATGGTACGTGAGACAGCGCATCATGGCCGACGACGCCGCAGCGGCAAACGAAAAGGCGCTGGACATCCTGAACAGGGGAGTGGACTCGCTGTCGTTCAAGATACCGGGAAAGAACATCTCCAAGGATTTCGTCGAGACACTGCTCAAGGGAATCGAATGCGAAGCCGTGGAGCTAAACTTCAACACCTGCAAACGCCACACCCTGGAACTGGCAAAGATCCTGGACGGGTATTTCACGGCGAAGGGATATGACAAGACGAAGATCGTGGGTTCTTTCAACTGGGACCCGATGGAGAAAATCGTGGTGAAGGGACTCGACACGGTGGCCCTGCTCGCACAGGCACCGCAGATCGTAGAGGCAATGAAGGAATACCCCAACTTCCGCACAATCTGCGTGAACGCTGTGGCGCTCAACAACAACGGAGCCTACATCGTGCAGGAACTCGGATATGCACTGGCATGGGGCAACGAATACATGAACCAGCTCGTGGAAGCGGGAACAGACGCCGACGAGGCTGCAAAGAACATCAAGTTCAATCTCGGCATCTCGGAGAACTTCTTCATGGAAATGGCAAAATTCCGTGCAGCCAGAATGCTATGGGCGGAAATTGTGAAGCAGTATGCACCGAAAGACGACGCATCATGCATGATGTGCGTGAACGCTGCCACATCAAAATACAACATGACGATGTTTGACAGCTATGTCAACATGCTCCGCTCACAGACAGAGGCAATGAGCGCCGCTCTCGCCGGAGTGCATTCAATAGAGGTGTTGCCGTTCGACGCCGTATACGAGACTCCTAATGAATTCTCGGAGCGCATCGCACGCAACCAGCAGCTGCTGCTCAAGGAGGAGAGCCACTTCGACAAGGTGGTGGACCCGGGAGCAGGAAGCTACTTCATCGAAGAGCTCACCACATCGCTCGCCAACGAGGCCTGGAAGATCTTCCTCAACGTGGAAGACAACGGTGGATTCCTGGAGGCTGCAAAGAAGGGAATCGTGCAGGACGACATCAACGCCACAAACGCCAAGCGCCACGACGCTGCCGCAAAGAGAAAGGAATTCATACTGGGTACAAACCAGTTCCCTAACTTCACGGAGAAAAGCGAAGGAAAGCGCGCAAAGAACGCATGCTGCGGATGCGCTGACAAGGGCGCACACGAGGAAGCCTTCAAGGCTATAAAGACAACACGTCTGGCTGCCGACTTCGAAGACCTGAGAATCTCGGTGGAGGAAAGCGAGAAGACTCCTACTGCCTTCATGCTCACTATCGGAAACCTGGCAATGAGACAGGCAAGAGCACAGTTCAGCTGCAACTTCCTGGCTTGCGCCGGCTACAAGGTGATGGACAACCTCGGATTCAAGACCGTGGAGGAAGGCGTGGACGCAGCACTCAAGGCTGGCGCCGACATCGTGGTGCTTTGTTCGAGCGACGACGAATATGCTGAATACGCAGTGCCTGCCTTCGAATACCTCAACGGCAGAGCCATGTTCGTAGTGGCTGGAGCACCGGCATGCATGGAAGACCTCAAGGCAAAGGGTATAGAGAACTTTATACACGTGAAGTGCAATGTGCTTGAGACATTGAAGGAGTATAACCAAAAACTGGGAATAAAATGAGAAAGAATTTTAAAGACATAGATATTTTTTCAGGTATAAAGAGCGTTGATGGCGCTGCTTGGCAGGAGTCAAACAACATCAAGGCAAACTGGAAAACCCCTGAACACATTGAGGTAAAGCCTGTTTATACCAAAGAAGACCTGGAGGGCATGGAGCATCTCGGATATACTGCCGGCCTTCCTCCGTTCCTGCGCGGACCTTACAGCATGATGTATCCTTTCCGCCCATGGACAATCCGTCAGTATGCAGGATTCTCTACTGCCGAGGAGAGCAACGCATTCTACCGCAGAAACCTCGCCAGCGGACAGAAAGGTCTGTCGGTGGCATTCGACCTCCCTACACACCGCGGCTACGACCCGGACAACGCTCGTGTGGTGGGCGACGTGGGTAAGGCTGGCGTGTCTATCTGCTCGATCGAGAACATGAAAGTGCTCTTCAACGGAATTCCGCTCAACAAGATGTCGGTATCCATGACCATGAACGGTGCCGTGTTGCCTGTAATGGCATTCTACATCGTGGCAGGACTGGAGCAGGGAGCCAAGCTCGAGGAGATGGCAGGAACAATCCAGAACGACATTCTCAAGGAGTTCATGGTGAGAAACACCTACATCTACCCGCCTGCATTCTCAATGAGAATCATCAGCGACATTTTCGGATACACATCCAAACTGATGCCTAAGTTCAACTCTATCTCTATCTCCGGTTACCACATGCAGGAGGCTGGAGCTACGGCAGACATCGAGCTGGCTTACACCATCGCCGACGGTCTGGAGTATGTGAGAGCCGGTGTGAACGCAGGTATCGACATCGACGCCTTCGCTCCACGTCTGTCTTTCTTCTGGGGAATTTCGATGAACCACTTCATGGAGGTTGCCAAGATGCGCGCAGCACGTATGCTGTGGGCAAAGGTAATCAAGCAGTTCAACCCGAAGAACGCAAAGTCGCTGATGCTCAGAACACACTGTCAGACATCAGGATGGTCGCTCACAGAGCAGGATCCGTTCAACAACGTGGGTCGTACATGCATCGAGGCAATGACTGCAGCCCTCGGACATACTCAGAGTCTGCATACTAACGCTCTCGATGAGGCCATCGCATTGCCTACTGACTTCTCTGCACGTATCGCACGAAACACTCAGATTTATATACAGAACGAGACCAAGATCTGCAAGCACATCGACCCATGGGCTGGTTCATACTATGTGGAGAGCCTGACAAACGAGCTCGCACACAAGGCATGGGAGCACATACAGGAAATCGAGAAGCTCGGCGGAATGGCAAAGGCCATCGAGACCGGAGTGCCGAAGATGCGCATCGAGGAGGCTGCCGCACGCACACAGGCTCGTATCGACAGCGGTTCGCAGGTTATCGTCGGTACTAACAAGTATCGTCTTGACCATGAGGATCCTATCGACATCCTGGAGGTGGACAACTCTGCTGTAAGAGAGGAGCAGGTGAAGGGACTCGCTGAACTGCGTGCAAACCGCGACAACGAGAAATGCAAGGAGGCTCTTGCCGCACTCACAGAATGCGTGCGCACGGGAGAGGGCAACCTCTTGGAGAAGGCTGTGGAGTGTGCCAAGCTGCGCTGCACCCTTGGAGAGATCAGTGATGCCTGCGAGGAAATCGTAGGACGTTATAAAGCAGTTATAAGAACAATTTCAGGCGTGTATTCATCAGAAAGTAAGAACGACTCAGATTTCCATAAGGCATGTGAGTTGACGGAAGAGTTCGCTAAGAAGGAAGGACGCAGACCACGTATCTTCGTTGCTAAAATGGGTCAGGACGGTCATGACCGTGGTGCCAAGGTAGTGGCTACAGGATATGCTGACTGTGGCTTCGACGTGGATATGGGACCATTGTTCCAGACTCCGGCTGAGGCTGCAAGAGAGGCTGTGGAGAACGACGTGAACATCGTGGGTGCCAGTTCGCTCGCTGCTGGTCACAAGACTCTAATTCCGCAGCTCATCGAGGAGCTGAAGAAGCTCGGACGTGAGGACATCATGGTCATCGCCGGAGGCGTAATCCCTGCACAGGACTACGACTTCCTCTACAAGGCTGGCGTGGCTGCAATCTTCGGTCCTGGTACTTCTGTGGCGAAGGCTGCCTGCGAGATGATGAACATCTTGCTCGACAAGTAACAGCTATCTTCTTGACGGATAGAGGCTTGTCTCGTTTAGTGGGATAAAAAGTTTTATCCGGACAAGTATGATTGTTCTGCGAAATTGTTCTGCTGCCTTTTGACAAGCGACAGACAAATTTGGAAATGCTATAAAAAAAGATGCGTCTTGCAATGGCATGATGCATCTTTTTTTATAGGCTGATAAGAATATCCTTCCTCCTGGCAGACCGCGGACTATACAACAATGGCAGCAGCTGCCACTACAGCGATGATTTCAGCAGCAAGGCAGATGTGCAGACTTGATGTCATGTCGGAGAATGTTATAGCACGGGCATTTGAACCGATATAGGGCTTATAGAACAGTTCGCCGAAATAATCGTGAGGACCGCCGAAACGACAGTCGAGCAATGACGAGAGAGCGGCCTCAGGCCATCCGCTGTTGGGCGAGGCATGGCAACGGGAGTAACGTCTGGTAGTTTGCAGGTAATACGCAAGAGAGCGTCGGGAGTGCGATCTGGAGAACTGCATATAGCCCCATCCTGCCAATATCATCAGTAGGGCGGTGAGGCGTGCAGGCAGATAGTTGGCTATGTCGTCGATGCGGGCTGCCCAGCAGCCGAAGTCTTTGTAGCGCTTGTTCTGATAGCCTATCATGGAGTCGAGGGTGTTTATCATCTTATAGGCCATCATTCCCGGCACACCAAGCAGAGCAAACCAGAAAAGCGGAGCAATGACACCATCGGAGAGGTTTTCGGCAAGTGTCTCCAGAGCTGCCGTAGACACTTCCTGCCGGGAGAGCGACTGAGTGTCGCGGCCCACAATCCTGGCCACCTGCCGTCTGCCCTCGTCAAGTCCCAGTTCTAGTTTTCCGAATACCATCCTCACTTCGCGGCGCAACGTCTTTCCGGCAAGGCAGAAGAAGACGCAGAGCGCCCCCACCGCATAGGAGAGCAGCGGGAAAGCCCATCCAGTGTCGTAGCTGTCTGTCAGCATTCTGAGCGCCTCTGTCAGCAGCCACATGATGCCGAACGTCATCAAGATGCTTGAAACGGCAAAGACAGCACCTTTAAGTCGCTTTCTTTTGCCGCGGTTGAGCCTGTGTTCGCCCATGGAAATCCATTTGCCCATATATACCACGGGGTGGGGGAGCCGCGAAGGGTCGCCGAAGATGATGTCGAGAGCCCAACCTGTGAGAAGGCTTGCTAACATGATGTGGGTATTCAGAAAATTCATTGTTTCATCCATTCTTCCAGAGATTTTATCAGTTTGTCGTTTTCTTCGCGAGTCTGCACGGCTATGCGGAAATGCTGCGGAGTGAGCGTCTCGAAGTTGCTTGCATCACGTATCAGTATGCTGTGTGAAGCAACGAGGAATTCCTTCAGCGTGGCAGCGTCTGATTCCGGCAGTCTGCAGAGCAGCATGTTTGAGTCTGAAGGATACGTCATTATGCCAAGTTCCTCAATGAGCTTGCCTACCCGTTCCCGTTCAGAGCAGAGAGCTGCCGTGTCGATGCTGTAGTCTTCATGGTGTTTGAGCAGAAACATGCCGGCGCAGATGGCAAGACTGTTTACCGACCACGGCATGCGGTGGCTGCGGAGCAGGGATATGAGCCGGCGGCTGGCAGTGACGAAGCCGAGGCGCAGTCCGGGGATTCCGAAGTCTTTTGTCATGGAGTTCAGCAGAAGCACATTGCCTTGACACGCACACTCCCGGGGCTGGAGAGTACGCTTGAGCGTGTAGTGGGAGTAGCTCTGGTCGATGATGAACAGTGTGTCGGGATTGTTGCTGATGACGGCAGACACGACATCGTGGTCTGTCACGGTGCCTGTGGGGTTGTTGGGGTTGCAGAACCACACCGTGTCGTCGTTGCCGAACCGATCGGATGGCGTTATCTTTGACAGGGTGTGTATCCGGCTGCCGTACATGCTGCAGGCGTCGCCATATTCTGCGAAGGTGGGTTGCAGGATGTGTTGTGTCTTCCCACTGAAACATTGGGCAATGAGGTATATGGCCTCAGTGGCTCCGTTGGTCACCATAATGCAGTCTGCCTCAACACCTGTCTGTCGTGCTATCGTTCTTTCGAGAGATGCTGGCGCAGGCTCAGGGTAGCTTGTTATGAGTGGCAACTTTTCGGAGAGATAGGCGAAAAGCCGCGAATGGTCGAAGTGGTTGAATATGTTGGTGGAGAAGTTCATCTCCACATTCTTGTATTTATATAGGTCGTCGCCATGTCCATGTATCATAGTGTCATTATTTTGATAAGTTTTTCTATGTCTACATATTTTCTCACGTGGTCGGCAAGGAGGTCGTACTGTCTGTTCTTGAATTCCTCAATGCTGACATTGCCTGCCTTGGCTTTACTCTTGCAGAGGGGGGTGATGAAATGGTCTGTCACGGCAGAGTTGTCGAGAAATCCGTGGAGGTAGGTGCCCGTGCAGTTGTTTCCGCTGACAATAAGGTCGGCTTTCTGGCCTGCTCTGTCGTTGCCCTGGCTGTAGGTGGTAATGCCCTGATGGATTTCGTAGCCTTTGCACTCTTTACCGTTGAAAATGAAATCCGTCTGCCGTGTGGTCTTTTCTGGCAACATCTCGGTTATGGTGTCGAGAAGGCCGAGTCCGGGCAGTTGCGGAATGCTGCCTTCCACGGCATGAGGATCGAGCACCGATTGCCCCAACATCTGATAGCCGCCACAGATGCCGATGACGGTCTTCCCGTTGCGATGTGCCCTTACTATTGCTTGGGCAACACCGTTTTTGCGCAATTCGTATAAATCGTCGAGGGTTGCTTTCGTGCCGGGCAGAATGATGATGTCGGCTTTTTCTATATCGGCGGTATTGTTGGTATAGAACAGGTTGACGCGCTCGTCGCGCTCCAGTATGTTGAAGTCTGTGAAGTTTGAGATATGTCGGAGCAGCACCACCGCCACGTTCACCTTGTCGGTAGCCATCTGACGGGCTTTGCGCTCCAGTTCCACGCTGTCTTCCTCTTCTATCACGATGTCTTTGAACATCGGTACTATGCCCAGCACAGGGATGCCGCATATCTGCTCCAGTAGTTTCTTTCCCTCATCGAAGAGACGAATGTCTCCGCGGAACTTGTTTATTATTATGCCCTTTATCCTCTTCCTGTCATCGGGAGTCTGCAGCATCACACTGCCATAGCATGATGCAAATACACCGCCACGGTCTATATCAGCCACGAGAATCACGTCGGCACCGGCATGGCGCGCCATTGGCATGTTCACGAGGTCTGAGTCGCGTAGGTTTATTTCAGACACGCTCCCGGCACCCTCCATGATAATCGGACAGAAAGATTGGCTGAGCCTGTCGAAGGCTGCGTTCACTGCCTTGCGTAGTTCTTCGCGACCCTCTTTGCGGAAATAATCGTATGCCGAGCGGTTGCCTATCGGTCGTCCGTTCAGTACCACTTGTGTGGTGTGTTCGGAGTTGGGTTTCAGCAGCAGGGGGTTCATGTCTGTAGTGCAGTCCACTCCGGCAGCTTCAGCCTGTACTGCCTGGGCACGGCCAATTTCCAGTCCGTCGGGTGTGGCATAAGAGTTGAGAGCCATGTTCTGCGCCTTGAAAGGGGCAGGGTGGTAGCCCTCCTGCAAGAAGATGCGGCAGAGGGCAGTGGCAATTATGCTTTTGCCTACGTCGCTTCCAGTGCCTGCAAGCATTAAAGGGTGTAATATATTGTGTGTCATAATGTTATTGTCGGATTGTTGAAGTTTTGAAGAAGGGGAATTCTGTCTCAGCCCAATACCAATGGGTGTAGCCTGCTACTACATTTTTATATCTGTATAGAGCCGTGGTGGTCTTGGTGTTTTTTGCAGAAAGCTGTATGCATTCTTTGTGTATTTCCCCATTGTAAAAGCTCTTATTGCGAGAAGGCTCGTCAGTCAGTGTGACGTCATCATTGATGTCGGAATAATGGAATTCATGTCCTCTTATGCATTGGTTCCTGCCGTCGATTGTCAGATAAATCTGTCTGTAGCCCAGATGCAGGCGGGCGTCGCGCATCGAGGCGCTGAAAGGGAAGACACCGCACATCGGAATGTTGTCAATATCGTGGCACAGGTACATGAAACCTCCACATTCTGCAAATATCCTGCCTCCGTTTTCGGCATAGGCTTTAATATCTGCCATCATTTCGGAATTTGCCGAGATGTCTTCGAGATATAGTTCTGGATAACCTCCTGGCAGATAGAGAATATCGCACGAAGGCAGATGACTGTCGTGAAGAGGTGAGAAAAACCTGACTTCGCCCATTGTGCGGAGCGAGTCGATGTTGGCACGATATATGAAGTTGAAAGCCTCGTCTTTTGCTATCAGAATTCTCATGATTCAAGGATTTTGTCAATGTCTACATGCTTTTCTATTTCTTTGGCGGCAGCTTCTATGATGCTGTTCATTTCCTGTCTTTCGGATATTGTAAGCCCAAGATGCCTGCCTGGGATTGTCAGTTCGCTGTTCTTGGCCATATAGCCAAAGCATTCCACTCCGGCGTCGTTGCAGGCAGATTTCAGAAACCGGAAATGATTTTCAGACCCTACGTTGTTGAACACCACTCCGGCAATCTGAAGATTCTTGTTGAAATTCTTGAAACCATAGATCAGCGGTGCCACGCTGTAGGCCATCGACTTTGCGTTGACGATGAGGATGACAGGAAGATGGAGCATGATGGCAATCTCGGCGCTGCTGCCGTGAAAACCGTCGTAGCCGTCGAAGAGTCCCATCACGCCTTCTGCTATTGCAACGTCGGCATTTTGTGAATAATCCGAGAATATATTTCTTACATGTTGGGCAGAGGCCATGAAGGTGTCGAGGTTCAGACTCTCGTTGCCTGACGCCATATGGTGGAAGATGGTGTCGATATAGTCAGGGCCGCATTTGAAAGGCTGCACGCAGAGTCCTCGTTGGGTGAGAGCACGCAGCAGTCCCATTGTGAATGTCGTTTTGCCGCTGTTTGATGTGGCGGCTCCTATGAGGAATGATTTCATTGTCGCTATGTTTATGTTTGTCAGATCAGGTTTCTTTTCTTTTTCAGTAGGATAGACAATGCTATCGGTGCTCCGATGAGCGATGTAACTGAGTTAATCGGAAGTGCTCCTTCGAAGCCTGGCATTCGGGCTATGAAGTTGCAAAGCAGAGCCAATGCCGCTCCGCAAAGCACGTTGGCCGGCAGCAATATATTGTGGTCGGTGGTATTGAAAAGACCGCGGCATATGTGAGGCACGGCAAGACCGAGGAACATTATAGGACCACAATAGGCGGTAACGATAGCGGTGAGAGTGCCGGCGGAGGCAATAGTAAGCATTCGTGCCCGCTTGACATTGAGACCGAGATTCGTGGCATAGAGGTCACCCAAGAGCAAGATGTTCAGTGGCTTTGCGAGTAGCATGACAAATGGCAGGAGAAAAGCGGTGAGACCGGTGAATACATATACCTGTCCGCCTGTGACGCGGGAGAAGGAACCGAGCCCCCAGATTACGTAGGCTCGTATATCTTCCTCGCTTGAGAAATATTTGAGCACTCCGATGATGGCTGTGGCAATATAGCCTATGAGTACACCGGTGATGAGCAGAGTGACGTTGCCTTCCACCTTATGGGAGAGAAAGACTATCAGCGACATCACGAGCATGGCACCGAAAATGGCGGCAATGGTTATGGCTGTGTTGCCGATAATGCCGAAACTCGACAGGGCTGTGCCGCCGATGGCTCCGCTTAGCAATACAACGAAAGCTACACCAAGACTTGCAGCACTGGAAATGCCCAGTACGGAAGGTCCGGCAAGGGGATTGCGGAAGACTGTCTGCATCTCAAGTCCGGCGACAGACAAGCCTGCGCCACAAGCTATGGCTGTGATGGTTTGAGGCAATCGCGTGTATATTATGATATTTGTCCACACCTCAGCATTCGCTCCTTGCAGGGCCTTGTCGCTGAAGGGATTGAGGATTGTCAATACAGCGTTTACGGGAATGGCTACTGAGCCTACAGCCAGATTCAGCATAGCCAGAACTATGATGCCCAGTATGAGCAATGTCATCATTGTAGAGTGTCGCATATCAGTTTTATTTTTATTTCTCCTTGCGGGAAAACAGTCTTGGTGTTTTCATGGCAGAGAGTTTTTATCCTTTCGAAAAAACAGGCTGGCATGATGTTCCATAGCTCCCTTGCCATTGTTATGTGGCTGATGGGAGATGGGTCTATGCCGAGTTGCTTGGCGGTGGAGATAAGGAAATCTTTGTTCATAACCACTTTGTGTGAGTGAGTGTCTAGGTTCCCATCCGCCAATTTCACTGCTTTTCCTATCATGATGGCGAGAGTTACATGCCTGAATCCTATATCATAGGCAGCTTTCAGCGCCTCGCCGATGAAATTGCCGTAGTGGATGCAGCGTATGTCCCTTTCTTCCCTCAATGCCTTTTCGCTTTTCATTCCGGCAACGAGTCCGATCTCTCGTCGCCCCATGGCCCATGCCACTTCCAGTTCGCGGCGTATGCTTCGTATGAAGGCATCGTTGGAAAGAGGGTGGACAATGCCTGATGTGCCTAAGATGCTAATGCCACCAACCACACCTACCCTCGGATTGAAAGTACGTTTGGCTATTTCCTCTCCGTTCTCCACGCTTATCGTTACATCAACGTCCATGTTCGTGATACGGCTTATTTCATTTATAATCATTTTACGGGGCGTTGGGTTCACTGCAGGTTCGCCGATAGGGATGCCCAAGCCTGGAAGAGTGACGGTGCCAACGCCACTGCCATGAAGAAACCTTATCTGTTGTCGGCTCACCGTTGGATTGCCTGTATCCTGTTGCCTGGCAGGGCAGGAGACGCGAGATGTTATTCTACAGCCTCTTGTCACATCCGGATCATCGCTGAAGTCTTTTGTGACGGTGGCAATTCCTTTGGCGTTGTGTTCAACGGGGATAGTGAGTATTTCACCATCAGGCAGAGAGAAGGACACTTCCTCGTCGTCATCATCAAACAAGAGGGAGAGAAGTGCTGCTTTTGTGGCAGCTGTGGCGCAGGCACCGGTAGTGAGACCTGTTTTCAGTGGAAAGAAATCGGGTATCAGCTGCTCTATGCTTCGTCTTAGTCCGTATTTTCCTGTTACGTAAACCCAATCGCCGGGAAGTGCAGGATGTTCGATTACATAGATTTTCAGCCCTAGTTTTTGTGCAGCCTCTATCTTTGCGTCGAATCCTCCGGACAATCCGCTTTCCTTGGTCAGTATGGCATCGCAGCCAATGCGTTTCATCATAGCCTTTTCAGCTTCGGCTGATGGTATCTCAAGGTTTTCGTTATACATTACCAGATGCTCACATGGAAAACCTGAGACCTCCGCTTTATCAAGACTCTCCTGTCTGTCGAGGATTCGGAAGAAAGTTGTATGTTTCCGCCAATAAGCTTCCAACTTACTGATAGTGTTTACTCCACTCAACGCCAGCAGACAGTTGATGTCGTCAGCTTCGAGTCTACTGATAGCTTCTTCATAATTCTGGCAATATGTCACACCGATGGCGTGGCGTGGGAAAGAACGTTCAACCCTTATTACAGGAATGCCTGCTTCTTCAATCGCCTTGTGCAGGTTTTCGGCAAAGGGGTGGGCAGCGTCGATGATGCAGCCGATATTATTGTCGTGGCAGAATGACTTTATCTCAGGGGCGGACATGCTTCCAGAGAGACGCACGCCGTTGTGCATCTCCACTTCTTGCAGCTTGCTTCTTGTGGAGTAGTAGAATGGCTTTCCTGCTTCTTCGCATACCTCCACAGCGATGCGGCCTTCTGTTGTGCCGCCAAAGATAAGTATCATTCTTTACCCTTTCTGAATAGATGAGTGAAATGTCCGTCGTAGAGTTTGCTCAGACCATTACGATTGTCGATAGCCTCTCCTACAACTATCATTGTTGTGAGAGTAAGGTTGTTGTCCTTGAGAATCTTGGACAGGTCTTTCAGTTGGCCACGATAAATGCGCTGCTCTTTCCATGTTAATTTATAGCATGCCGCAACAGGCGTTTCGGGAGGATAACCTCCATCGAGGAGCTCTTTCATCACTTCGTCTACAATGCTGGCACTGAGGAATATACACATAGTGGATTGATGCTCTGCCAAGAGATGGAGCTTCTCTTTGTCGGGCATTGGAGTACGTCCTTCACCACGGGTCAGGATGATAGTCTGACATTTTTCCGGTATTGTGAACTGACTTCTAAGTTCTGCAGCGGCAGCAAGAAAACTGCTGATGCCAGGAGTGATGTGGTAGTGCATACCGTATTCGTCGAAATATGCCATCTGTTCCTGTATGGCACCATAGATACAAGGGTCGCCTGTATGGAGACGCACTATGAGTTTTCCTTCGTCATAGAATTTCTTCATCAGGTGGAATTGCTCCTCAAGGTCCATTCCTGCAGATGAGCGTACTGTGGCTCCCGCTTTGGCACAGTATGTCAGTTCCTTGGGTACAAGACTTCCTGCATAAAGGATAAGATCTGCCTGCTCGAGGAATTTCCTGCCGCGCACGCTTATAAGATCAGGGTCGCCTGGACCAGCCCCCACTATTTCTATGTGTCCGTTGTCAAGGCTATTGTTCATGTCTGGTTTGTGGCATGCAGATTCGTCTTCACCAAGAGCCCATGTATAGAAAAACGTCTTGTCGCCGGCAGACACACTACCTTTCTGTTTCTCCACCACCAAACTGCCGTTTCTGCTTGCAGCCAATGCGGAAGCCTCAGCAACACCATGGCAGCCTGTCACTTCAAATACCTTGTCGGAAGGGTTCGGAACCTCTATCTGGCAAAGAGTCTCGGCAGGATAGATATTCAGTTCGGCCCATGGCAATAGGGCTTGGAGTTTCTTCAATGCAGCCTCGTCTTTCTTCAATGTTATGGTTGAGACAGTTCGTATGCTCTCCATAGCATAGCCTTCATTGCGGACATTCGACAATATTTCGTTGGCAATACCAGTGGGAGCGTCTTTCTGGCAACCAATGCCGAGATTGAGGCATTGCGGACAATACTGGATATGTTTCACTCTGCTTATGTCATATCTGTGTGGAGACACCAAGATCAGCAATTCTTTATTCCATTTGTCATTACCGGTAGTCTTGTCGTTAGAATTGCCATCTGACAAATAGTCATTATAGCTGTCGTAGACTGTGACATGTGTCGGGCATGAGGATTTCAAATATCTTGTTCCTTCGTCATCCACTTCACACACGAGGGCGGTTGGGCATTTGTTGACAAATGTAGCGATGACTTTATTCATTTCCTCATTTGTCATTTTGGTGATTTGCCATCCGAAGCGCTTGGCTATGGTGTCGAGAGACCACAGACCGGTATTGTCGCTCTGGGTGGTTATAATAGCCTCAGCATTTATAACTTTCGCTATTTCTCGGGCAAGGCCGTTGGCACCGCCCACGTGTCCGCTCAAAACAGGAATTACGTATTTCCCTGTTGAGTCTACACATACTACTGCGGGGTCGGTGTGTTTGTCTTTGACAATGGGAAGTATTTTTCTCACGCAGATGCCCAATGCTCCGATGAAGACTATCGCCTCACCATCAAAGCACAAGTTTCCTTTTCGTATTTTGTCTGCAAGACGTCTGCCTGCATCGTTTATTGTCTCGTATTTTATCATATTGCTTTCAAACGTATTGTGTTCTACAACACAGGAGCTCATATCGCTCTCATTATTGTAATAGGGTTGTTGCCGTCAACAGTTATCGTGTGTAGTATTTCTGTTGTCATGCCTAACTCTCTCGTAATGCTGAAGAAAGAGTCTTTGCTTGTTTCGCTGACAGAATTGAAAACTATGCAACCAGAGTGAGACAAGACATTTTTTACTTTTATAAGTACTTCTTTCATCTTGCCTCCATAACCGCCGATGAATACGGCGTCGGGCAGGGGGCAGTCGCTTATGTCCATATTGCAGAAGTCGCCTATCCTTGCGTCAATGCCAGGGGCATGGAATTTCCTGGAGTTTGCAAGCATGAGTTCCTTTCCCTCGTCGCGTATTTCGAATGCCGTGACCTTCAGATGAGGATAGGCGAGCTTGGCCTCAATGCTCACGCTACCAGTACAGAATCCTATATCCCAGAAGGATTTCTTTTCAGCCAACTGAAGGGCCGACAAAGATGCCATACGTACGGGCATTTTAGTTATCATCCTGCTGCGGCCATCCAGCAAGTGGAAGGCTTCGTCTGGGATGCCGATATTCTGGCGTATGAGTTTTCTTTGTTCCAATATTATGCAATTAGGGGTAGAGTAACCTTTGGCAGGGTTGTATTGTCCAAAGTTCTCTTTTTCTTCATTGCCAAGGTTTTCACCCACATACATTTCGTAGTTGTCGTAGCCATAGGTGTGCATTCTTTGCCATATCTCATGTGGAGTCTTGTTCTTGTCGGTGAGACAGCCAATGAGACGTTCTCCTCGTATGAGGGCTTCGTCTAACCGGTCCCACGGTCTGCCGGTAAGCGATGCCGTGTACATGTCATTATAAGCGAGATTTAGTTTGTGTGCAAGTAGCTGAAGAGAGTTGAATGTGGGAAACACTTTCATTTGTACTTCAGGAAAAGACCTCTTTACGGTATTGGCGAAACCATAGAACAGGGGGTCGCCTGAGGCGAAAATTACCAGTTCATCATGGTGCTTGTATTTTTCCAGTACGTCGGTAATTGGTATGGTAATGTTTATCCATACGTATCTGGTGGGCAACATGCTGGCTATGATTTCATGATGGCGCATACCACCGGAGAAGACTCTTCCTGCGGATATGATTTTCATGACCTCTGGTGTGAGGCAAAGTCTGTGGCTGTCGGAGAGTCCTATAATATAACATTTATTCATGTCTTCACTACTTATAATATGGTTATACGTCTCTGCCCGGTCTCAATTGTTCTGCATCGTCGAATGTCAGAATGCTGTTTATGAGCGTTGCTGCAAGATTACTTCCGCCCTTCCTTCCGTCAATTATGATTTTAGGTATATCGGTGAGAGCCTTGGCTGCGTGTTTGCTTTCCTCAACATGTACGAATCCGACAGGTGCTCCCACTATTCCTGCAGGTCTGCAAATTTGTTTTCTTACTAGCGAACAGAGTTCCAGCAGTGCTGTAGGAGCATTGCCGAAGGCATATAGGGCGTTGGGATGCTCTTGTGAAGCAAGCCGTATCCCGGCCTGAGCGCGGGTTATGTTTTTTTCTTTGGCCATTTCTATAGCGCGGGGGTCATTGATGTAGCATACGGTTTCTATTCCAAGTCGCTCCAGTGCTCCCTTGCGTATGCCGGATGCTACCATAGAGACATCTGTAACAATAACCTTTATTTCTCTGCTTTTTACCTTGTCGTAAATCTTTGCTGTGGCTTCGTCGTCCATCCACAACAGGTTTTCCATATCGAAGTCTGCCGTAGTATGAATGGCATGAAGGAGTGGCCATAGTTTCCATGTAGGGATGTCCCGGTTCTTCAGTTCATTTCTGATAGTTCGAAAAGACTTTATCATTATGCTTTGCCCCACTTTGCAATCTTCATCCTCCTTGTCTTTGCGGTAATAGCCACGTGGGGTGATGAACGATCCGTTCCAGTTGTAAGACTGGCTGTTGCCAATTATTACCACTGTAAACATATCTATATCCTCAGGATTGAAATCCTTCAACGTTGTGATCTTTACACTTTGTTCCTCACGTCCTGCTTGTCTCACGTATCCTACGATATTGTCCTCGCTTCTATATTTGAGAAACAGTTCTTTCAGACGGTACAACTGCCAGTATCTGCCGTTGCTTTTAGGGTTATATACGGCAGTGATGAAGTCAGCTTCCGCTGCAGCAACAATTCTTTTTTCTATCACATGCCAGGGCGTCATGAGGTCGCTCATGGATATTACGCAGAAGTCATGTCCCATCGGAGCTCCGAGGAGGGAGGCTGCTTTCTGGAATGCGCTGATGCCGGGTATTGAGACGATTTCCACTTTGGATTCCTTCTCACGCTTCATCTCATAAATGAGAGGAGCCATGCCATATATGCCGGCATCGCCGCTGGAAACCACACACACGGTATTCCCCTTCTCGGCATATTCAAAGGCCATCTCGGCACGTTGGCGTTCTTTTTTCATTCCGGTGTCTATGCAGACTGTATCGTCGGATATGAACTTCTCGATGAACTGGAAGTAATATTTGTATCCTACAACTACGTTACTGTCTGCTACGGCCTGTTGAAGTGCGGGAGTTATATCTTCCGCACTGCCAGGTCCGATGCCTGCCACATATATTCTCATATTAGTCTTTGAATTTTAAAGTTACACTCAATATAACGGATCTTCCAGGATTTATTGTAGAGAAATTAGAATTCCAGTAAGATGTGTCACGCTTGTTGAAGATATTGTCTATGCCTACACCTGGTGTTATGGTAAATTGTTTCAGGCTGAAAGTGTGCCGCGTAACAATGTCCCATTGCTGATATTCAGGAGCGTAACCATATGTACTTGAGTATCTTTTGCCCTGTATGTGACCGTTGATCTGGATGTTTAGATGATATGAACCCCAGCTTTTGTCCCATGCGGCAGATACATTTACAACATTTTTCACGCTCTTGTCCACTGGAGTTTCTGACATCTTATATTGTTGTGTCTTTTTGTCAAGCGTCACGCTTTTTGCCTTGGTATCGCAGAATGTATAGCCTGCAGAAGCAGAGAATCCGTATGGGAGAAGAAGCTTTAAGTTTGTTGATATTCCCTTTATGGTGGCTTTGTCTATATTGTCGCGTTGACGTATAGTTGTCCAGCCTTCATTATAGAGTGCCGTCAGTTTCTCACTGGCTTCAATCTCAGTCTGTGTCATGGTGCGGTAGTTTATCATGTTGCGGATATTGTTGAGGAATCCGCTGACGCTCAGGCTGAACCACTTGTTGGCATATTCCAGGTTGGCATTCCAGAATCTGTTCTTTTCGGGCTTCAGCATGGTGTTGTTGATTGTGTATCGGGCAGATGTCTTAGTCTGGTCGGTAGCATAAAGCTGAGAGAGGGTAGGGGTACGGTAGCCTTCAGCATAGCTTACTCTGGCTCTGAATCCGGCGATGTGATAGAAGAGGGCCGCGTTTGGAGTCACATTGCTTTCGAAGTGCTTGTTGTAGGTATATCTCAGTCCCACAACAGCTTCCAGACCTTTGACAATGCGGATTTCATCCTGTGCGAACAGGTTGTATGTATATGTGCTCTCCTTGTCAATATTGTCAGAGGCGCTCTTCAGGTTTTCCTGTTCCATCTCTATGCCAGCCGATAGCTTGTTCCAGTTGTTGAGCCTGAAAATACCTTTTATGGTCTCGTTTATATACTGTGTGTTCTTGCGTGTTTCGTCGTAAGCTTCTTTAGTTGCCGTTTGCCAGTAGTCATAAGCCGACTTGAAGTTGTCCATGTATACGTCAAAGTAGAGATGCACATTTCTGTTTGGCACCCATCTTGCACCAGCTCCCAGGTTGTATGTCCTGTGTTTTATATCGTAGGTGTAGGCTTGCTTTGAAGTATAAGTATAAGTCTTGTCCCCCGTAGTCTTGTCGGTTGTTGCTTTCTGTGTGTAGTATGTAGCGTTTCTGTCGCGTCCGGTTTTGTGACCATATAGGTTGCCGGATAGGTAGATGTCGATTTCGTCATTGAATCTCCATTCCAGCCTCTCGCTGATGTTGTCAGACTTGAAAGCCGTAGACATCGGTCTGCCGGTAAGCTTCAATACGGATTCGTCACCTTCCTTGAATTCCTGATATCTGTTCACTTGCCAGTTGTCAGCCTGACGGTGGTTATAGCTTGTGTGGCTTGAGAATTTTCCCTTTGTTATATCCACGTTGATATCCTGGTCGAATCTGCCTTTGTTCATCACTTTTGTGCTACTTGTCACCTCAAGGTTGTTTTTGCCATCGTCTGTGATTACGTTTATCACTCCGGCTATGGCATTGCTTCCATAAAGGGCGCTTGCTGCTCCCGACAGGATTTCTATGCGCTTGATGTTGTCAATGCTGATACGGTTCCATCTGTCGTCGCCCGACATTCTCTTGCCGTTTACGAGAATCAGCATGTAAGCGTCGCTTATTCCGTTGAAATTCACGGTGGTGCCCATTCCGTTTGTATAGGTGGTTATGTTTGATGTGAGTTTGGCCAAGGCTTCCTGAAGACTTGTCACATTGGCATTTTTCAGTTCTTTTGCCGAGATTACCTTCACTTCAACGGGTGAGTTTTCTGCCTTTCTATAGGTGCCTGTACCTGTTACGATAACAGGATTGAGTATATTCTCGCGAACTTTGTCATTCTGTGCTGATGCAATGCTTGGTATAGTCAGGGCAAAGGGTAAAAATATAAGGCGATTCATAAATATCTTGCTTTTTTCAAGTTGTATAATTGATTGTTTAATTGAATGTTACTTTATTAGTTTATAGTATTTAGGAATATAGCTTGGCAGTATTTCCGGATGGAAAGCTTTCACGAAGTCTGCGAGCAAGAAGTGTGGCTGCACTCCGCCAAGCTCTCTGTAAGGCGTCTGGCTCAAGTCGCAGAAGATTACCCTCTTGTTCTTGAAAGCGTCCATAGTGGCATATCTGGCATCTTCGTTTGCAAGTTCTTTCAATGAGAAATTGCCTTTCGATGAACCATCCGTCTGCCAGAAGTCAGCATGAATTCCTTTGGCATAAACAGATTCGAAGTCGAGGGCAATGCCACCAGACTCCTTGTTGTCTTTCATTATATAGTCTGCACCTGCATCTCTGAACAGTTGTGCCATATAGCTTCTGCCGCCCACGATATACCATCCGTCTCGGAGCTGTCTGCCGCTTATCACGGTCGGGAGTTTCTTGTTGTCAGAGGTTGCCTTTTCCACTTCTTCCTTCAGAGTGTTGTATTTTTTCTCGATGTCAGCGAAAACGGCATTAGCCCTTTTCGTTTCTCCTGTGAGGATGCCAACGAGCTTTATCCATTCAGCCTGTCCCAGTGGGTTAGTTTCTTTGTATCCGTGATGGAAGATAAGTGGAATGCCACATTCTTTCAGAGCTTCAAACCCTCCATATTTGCTTGCGCTCACGAGGATAAAGTCAGGTTTTGTGCGCATCACGGTTTCAAGGTCGAAGTTTCCTTCTTTCCCTATCTCAGCTGTCTTTCCGCTTTCAAGTTGGTCAAGCATCCTGAGTGAGAAGATATGTCGTAGAGAATTGATTCCGACGATTTTGTCTTCCAGACCGAGTACTTCAAAATTTCCGAGTTGTAAAGCCGTGGTGCATATAAAGCGTGAAGAAGATTTTCTGATTGTGATGTGTTGAGGCTTGCTTGCTTTGGCAGCAGGGTCAGGGTTTGTTATAGTGACATGTATGCCGTCGGGTTTGTATTCTACTTTCAGTCCTTTGGCATATTTTATCTCTATCGTGTCGCTATAGTCTTCGATGTGTGAAAGTATAGAGTCCTGGTCGTGGTACAGGCTGTCTGCAACAAGCTCTTTCTTGCCATCCTGAGCTGTGGCGCAAGAAATGAGCATAGTCATTATTACTGCAAAATAATATAAAATTTTCATGTGTCTAAATAAACGGTAAAAACAGGTACGCAGAACATGCATGCTGTTCCGCGTCCCTGTTATATATAAACCGGTTCTATGATTGATTATTATTCCTCTGGATACATTGAATGGTAAGCGTCTTCAAGAAGCTCAGCATTCTTCGTATGGTTTATCCATATCTGGCGGATAGTAGGCAACTCCAGGAGTCCGAGTGGGTTGCCGTTGGTCTGAGGAACTACAGATGTGAAGCCATTGTGGTTGAAGAACTCAAACCAGCTGTTGTCTTCACTTGTCGGCTCACTTGCGTCCCAATAGTCGTTTCCCTCGCCAGCCATATCGTTGTGTGCGTGGTCACCGGCTATAGACATCAGAGCGTGGAGATAAACCTTGCCAGAAGTGATGTTGTTGTTCTGCATACGTGCCATTACATTCTGCTTGTAGTTGTCCTTCATGTCAACAGTACCTACGTAGTAGTTCTTGCTGTAAGTCTGCAGGGCCTTTTCAAGCTGTGTGTAGCGGATGTTTGCCTTGAAAGAGTCGTAGTTGTCAGGGTTTCCGTGACCCATAAAAGCAACAACGCCCTGTGCAGCCTCGTCATGATAGAGGTCATTGAGCAGTTTTGCCACGTCGTCAACCTCGTCAAGGTCGTTGAGCAAAGGCATACCGAGGTGGATCTCTACGGTCTTCAGATATTCGTCATCGAGGTGTGCATCCTTTACATAACCGTTGTTGGCGAATTTCTTTACGGCAGCAACAACATTTGCGAACTCCTCTCCAGGGATAACCTGGAGGCTCTGCACGTAAACAGTCTTGTACTTTGCAGCACCGATGGCGTGGAGCAAATAACGTGGCTCATAATAGTTGCGTGACTCGCCATGTTCTCCAGCACTGGCACGGTTGATGCAGATGTCAGAAGAGAAGCAGAAGTAAACGTCTGCATCTGGGAAAGCATCCTCATAAGCCTTTTTCGTGTCATCAAAAGCGGCGAAGGCATTTGTCCAAGTAGAACCGAAGGCTACGAGCAGCACGGCTTTGTCTTTGCCCGACTTGGCTTTCTGTGCAGCCACCTGCTGGTCGTTCATTGAATACTCAGAGATGATGCTCTGCTTAGAGTCATCATCATCGTCGCAAGCTGCAAAGCTCAATACAGCGAGCAACATCATCAGAAAGATTTTAATCTTCTTCATCTTGTTTTTTGTTTTGTTTATAATTATGGTTGAAAATTTTCTTTCCTTTGTTGAACTTTATGGCGAATGAGGCATATATGCTTGTGCCGCCATTGTTTGTTCCGAGGTGGTATGGACGCATCGTGGTGTCTTTGTAGTTGAAGATATTGTCCACTCCCAACTCTACCTTATACGACATCTCAGCCCCTGCCTTTCCGAAATCATGCGTGGTGTTGATTCGCCATATCTGATAGTGTTTGCCGTTTCCGTTGTTTTCGTAGTAGCGTTTGCTGCTGCCGCGTGTGGAGAGGCTGGCTCCAAATCGGTATACCGTAGAGAATCTGTGTCCGTAAACCAACGATGCGTTCCACTTGTTGTGTGCCATACCGTCTATCACGGCCTTTTTCATCCTGTCGTGGTCTGTGTCATACATGTTGGCTTGAGTGTCGAGGTAACTGTAGTTTCCGACGATGCTCAGATCCTTGTATATATTATACGACAGGTTGACGTCTATGCCATAAGTCTTGGCGTTTTCCATGTTTTTGTAACGTCTTGCCGTTACCTTTCCGCTGCCGTCCCCGAGATAACCAGTCGTCACGTCCTTTGGCAACTCGTCTACCGGAACATTGACAAGTGCTATCATGTCTTCCAGCTTATTATAGTAACCGGTTACAGAAGCAGTGAATCTCTCGTTCCTGTATTCGAGTCCAGCGCTGAAGTAGTTGCTTGTCTGTGGTTTGAGCGACGTGTTTCCCATATTGAAGAAAGTGGTCGAACCCATCACGTGCAAATATCTGTAATACAATTCTTTAACAGTTGGCGCCTTGAATCCCTGACTCCATCCCAGACGCAGTCGGAAGTCGCCAAGACTGGCCATCGTACTCACTTTAGGCGTGAAGTGGAATCCGAATCTTGAATTGTCCACGAGTCTTGCTCCTGCCGTTATGTTCAGCCATGGAATGAGGTTGAATTCGTCTTGTGCATATATAGCTCCCGTGTTGTCGTCAGCGCTACCGTTTGCAGTCCTCATTGGGGCTTTAAGATAGTCGTATCTGTATTCGGCTCCAACATTTAAGGTGTTTGCATAAGGCAGATGGAAAACGCCTTTCAGCATAGCCATCACGCGTTGCTGGTCGGCTTGCAGACGCTCTTTGCCTGGATAGAAGGGCACTCCGTGTTCCAGTTTGCCGTCTATATAGGCATCTTCGTATGTCTTGCTTGTATAGTGGTAATAGTAGGCATGCTTGTTCCAGTCCACGTCAATCGATATATAGTCCTTCTTGTCTTTGTTTGTAAACAGTTTACCGCCTATCGCTGCAGAAGCGTTGCGATAGAGCAGGTCGTATGTGTAGATGTCGCATGAGGCATAGTTGCCGTTAGTGGGTCTGTTGATGGATTTCTTGTAGAAATACCCGTCGGCATACAGTTCAAGATTCTTTGTCGGATTATATGTCAGTCTTTCGCTGATCTGCCAGTTCGTGAATTTGTTTGTTGTCTTGTTTCTTGAATCAGGTACTACGTGGCCTTCTGCAAATTCTTTTGAAGTGTTTTGCCATCCATCGTTGTGTTGCAGCTGGAAGCTGGTATACGACTGCACTTTGCCTATTCTCAGTCCCAATCCATTGCGTTGTCTGATGTCGTTGAAACGACTGTAGCGGGTTGTGTTTTCTAGAAGCAGACCTTGCGTGTCATGTTTCTTTGTTATGATGTTTATCACTCCAGCCATGGCATCAGAACCATAGAGAGCAGATTGGGCACCTTTTACTATTTCTATTCTCTCAATATTGTTCGGGTCGATCAGTCCGAGGTCGTTTTCGCCTCCGTTGTCTCCATGTAGCCTTTTGCCGTTGATGAGAATCAGTATATAGTTGTTTCCGAGTCCTCCGAGCTGTGCTTTGCTGCCCATGTCGCCTTCGTTGAAGGCAAACGAGGCCGTAAGCCCTTCAAGGATGTCTTCCAGGGATTTTCCTCCATAACTCTCTATCATCTTGTGCGAGATGACTTCTGTCTGCACAGGCACATCCTTCAACAGGTGGCCGGTACCGGTAGCGGTCACGACAACCTCTTGCAGCGTCTTGTCGCCAGCAACATTATCTTTGCTCTTCTGGGCATTGGTGCTGATGCTATAAGCACCTGCGGCAATAGCCAATAATATGATTTTATTCTTTTGCATAATTAGATTATCTTCTCCTATCCTGGGAGCATGTTATCTACGAGTTGTGATCTGGCAGGTATTCTGACTTTCCATAGAGCCAACGCCTTCCCGACAATACTTGAAACCCTTTTGTTTCATGTCAGTGGCTTTCTGATGTTTGCTCCATAATGTGGATTACAGCTGCAGGAACAGTTCAGGTCTTTCACCTGATTCCCTTGTACGTCAGCATCGTAAATCACAGCTTTGAAATTATTGTGATTCCCTTTGCTTCTGTTACCATATCAATTGCAAAGGTACATTTAATTTGTTTGATAAACAAATTTTCACAAAGTTTTTTCGAGTAAAAGTCTGTCCTCAATATAATAATGTTTCCCTTCTCTTCTTGTCTTTTCCCTATCTGGCAACATGTCTGGATGCAGCAAAAAAATAAGGCAAATGCCATGTCTGACATTTGCCTTATATATATAATGTATCTTGCTTTCAAGTTTAAGCCTCTTCAGCCAAACGTTTTTTGATAGCCTTGCTGTCTTCTTCATAGCCAGGTTTGTCGAGCAAAGCAAACATGTTGCGCTTGTATGCTTCCACGCCAGGCTGGTTGAATGGGTTTACTTCGAGAAGCAGTCCGCTTATTCCGCAAGCCTTCTCGAAGAAGTATATCAGCTGACCGATGTAGTATTCGTCAAGTTTCGGAACGCTGATATGTATGTTTGGCACTCCTCCGTCGATATGAGCGAGTCTTGTTCCGAGTTCAGCCATCTTGTTCACTTCGTCCACTCGTTTTCCTGCAAGGAAGTTCAAACCGTCCAGATTGTCTTCGTCGTTAGGGAAGAGCAATTCTCGGTTAGGCTTCTCTATGCTGATAACGGTTTCATAGATAGTGCGCTCGCCTTCCTGTATCCATTGTCCCATAGAATGGAGGTCTGTTGTGAAATCGCAGGAAGCGGGGAAGATTCCCTTGCCTTCTTTTCCTTCGCTTTCGCCATAGAGCTGCTTCCACCACTCTGAGAAGAAATGGAGCTTCGGCTGATAGTTCACCATTATCTCGATTTTCTTTCCAGCCTCCTGATAGAGTCCGTTTCTTACGGCAGCGTATTGTGCTGCAGGGTTTTCTGCGAACGGCACGTTGATGTCACAGGCTTTTTCCATTTCCACCGCACCCTCTACGAGTTTCTTGATGTCGAATCCCGCGCATGCGATAGGTAGGAGTCCTACTGGAGTGAGTACTGAGAAGCGTCCGCCGACGTTGTCCGGAATTACGAATGTCTTGTAGCCTTCTTTTGTGGCTGCTGCACGGGCAGCACCCTTCTTGGCGTCAGTAATAGCCACGATTACCTTCTTTGCTTCTTCCTTTCCGCGCTGTTCCTCACATTGCTTCTTGAGTAGTCTGAAAGTGAGAGCTGTTTCAGTAGTCGTGCCAGACTTGGATATGTTTATTACGCCGAATTTCTTGCCTTTCAGATATGCTGTCAGTTCGGAAAGATAATCCTCGCCGATATTGTTTCCTGCAAAAAGTATTGTAGGGTTGCTGCCGTCGTTGACGAGCCACTGGAAAGAGTTGCTCAGAGCTTCGATTACGGCTTTTGCGCCAAGGTAGCTTCCGCCGATACCTGCCACTACGATTGCCTCGCAGTTGCTGCGTAGGGTGTCTGCACAATGCTGGAGCTCAGCGATGAAGTCTGCAGAAAGTTCTGATGGCAGATGGAGCCAGCCCAGAAAATCGTTTCCTTCACATGTGGCATTCTCCAATGCCTCTTGAGCTTTCTTGACTTTTTCTTCAAAACCTTCCACAGCTCCTGCTTTCAGAAACTGTTCGGCTTTTTTTGTGTTCAATTTTATTTTTTCCATATTCGTTTGTGATTTATGTTTGTCTTCTTTATCTGAAAGAATCTGTCAGCAGCTTTATTTCAATCTGCGGACTTATGCGTTCGTACAAGATGTTGTATACAGCATCCAGAATCGGCATGTTCACATGCATGTGTCTGTTTATCTCTTTCATGCATTTCGTTCCGAAATATCCTTCGGCTATCATCTCCATCTCTATCTGTGCGCTTTTCACGCTATATCCTTTGCCTATCATCGTTCCGAATGTGCGGTTGCGCGAGAAGTTGCTGTATGCCGTGACGAGAAGGTCGCCAAGATAGACGGAGTCATATACGCAACGCTCGATAGGGTGTACGGCAGTCAGGAATCTTGACATTTCCTGCACGGCATTAGATATGAGTACCGACTGGAAATTGTCACCGAATTTCAGTCCGCTGCATATTCCCGACGCTATTGCATATACGTTTTTCAATACGGAAGCATATTCTATTCCGACTACATCGAGGCTTGTCTTCGTCTTGATATAGTCGTTCACCAGTATGTCTGTGAATGCCTGGGCTTTTTCCTCGTCGCAGCATCCCACGGTCAGATACGACAACCTTTCGAGTGCTACCTCTTCGGCGTGCGACGGTCCTCCAAGGCAAGCGATGTTTTCTTCCGGCACGTCGAATACGTTGTGGAAGTATTCTGAGCATACCAGGTTTTCATCGGGTACGATACCTTTTATGGCTGTGACGATGAATTTGTTTGAGATGTTTGTCTTGAGCTTCTTCAGGTGGTTTTTCAGGTATGGTGATGGTGTTACAAACACCAGCGTATCGTATTTTTCTACAATCTCGTTGATATCTGAAGAGAAACAAATCTCATCTACATTAAATCTAACTCCCATCAGATAAGACGGGTTGTGTCCTAATCGGCGAAATTCGTCAATGCGGTCATCTCTGCGGATGTACCATCCAATGTGGTGGGTTTTTTCCACAACAATCTTTGCAATAGCCGTAGCCCAGCTACCTCCGCCAATTATTGCAATTTTACCACAGTTAAACATTCTGTCAAATTTGTTTGGGTGAGATATGTCCGGACCCATTGTTCTTTGTCGTCCGGACATATCTGGAGATATGAATTATTAAGATTCTGTCGAAGCATTTGCTTCAGCCGAAGGATTGGCTTTGTCAATCCAGTTCTGCACTTCGTCGAGAGACGGCTTTTCGTAGCCCAATTTGTATTTCTTGTTTATTTCTCCTATTTTCTGCTGGAGACCTTGTGCCTTTTCGCCCTTGATGTCTGAGATGAGGTTGAATCCGGCCTTACGCATTACGTAAGCCCAATTTTCCGACACTCCGATTTCTTCCCATTCGTTTATGGTGCTTTGCGGCATTTTCTTTTCCGGCTTCATCTGTGGGAAGAACAACACTTCCTGGATGTAAGTCTTTCCCGTCATGAGCATTACGAGGCGGTCTATGCCGATGCCGATACCGCTGGTAGGAGGCATGCCGTATTGCAGCGCACGCAGGAAATCCTTGTCAATGATCATTGCCTCGTCATCGCCCTTGTCGGCAAGCTTCATCTGGTCTACGAAACGGTTCTCCTGGTCGATTGGATCGTTGAGCTCAGAGTATGCGTTGGCAAGCTCCTTGCCGTTTACCATCAGCTCGAAGCGCTCTGTAAGACCTGGTTTCGAACGGTGCATCTTTGTCAGCGGAGACATCTCCACGGGATAGTCTGTGATGAATGTAGGCTGGATGAATGTTCCTTCGCAGAACTCTCCGAAGAGTTCGTCGATGAGTTTTCCCTTGCCGAAGGTCTCGTCGACTTCCATTCCCTTTTCAAGGCAGAACGCACGGATTTCCTCTTCTGTCTTTCCGTTGCAGTCGAAACCTGTTTTCTCCTTGATGGCGTCAAGGATAGGCAGGCGGCGGTATGGAGCCTTGAAGCTCACCATCTTGCCGTCTATTTCCCTTTCAGGCGAACCGTTCACTGCTATACAGATTGTCTCGAGGAGTTTCTCTGTGAATGCCATCATCCAGTTGTAGTCCTTGTATTGCACGTAGAGCTCCATACATGTGAACTCTGGATTGTGGTTGCGGTCCATTCCCTCGTTCCTGAAGTTCTTTCCAATTTCATAAACACCTTCAAAACCGCCTACTATAAGCCTCTTCAGATACAGCTCTGTGGCAATACGCATATACATATCCTGGTCGAGGGCGTTGAAATGAGTGATGAACGGTCTTGCCGACGCACCACCTGCGATACTCTGCAGGGTAGGGGTCTCCACCTCCGTGTAGCCGGCTTCGTCGAGAACTTTTCTCAGCGTGCGCAACACCGTGGCGCGTTTCAGGAAAGTGTCCTTCACTCCGTCGTTCACAACGAGGTCTACATATCTCTGTCTGTAGCGAAGTTCCGGATCGTCGAATTTGTCGTATGCCACTCCGTCCTTGTATTTCACGATAGGCAGCGGCTTCAGACTTTTCGAGAGCAGGGTCAGCTCCTGTGCGTGAACTGAAATCTCGCCTGTCTGTGTGCGGAATACGAATCCCTTGACACCGATGAAGTCACCGATGTCCATGAGCTTTTTGAATACTATATTATAAAGGTCCTTGTTGTCGCTGTGACAGATCTCGTCGCGTGAAACATACACCTGTATTCTTCCTTTGGAGTCTTGTATCTCAGCGAAGGATGCCTTTCCCATGACTCTGCGGCCCATCAGTCGGCCCGCTATCATCACTTGGCGTGGTTCGTCCTCGTCTTTGAACTCAGATCTTATGTCAGTACTGAAAGCGTTTGTTGGAAACTCTGCGGCAGGATATGGGTCGATGCCCATATCGCGTAGCGTCTGCAAGCTCTGGCGGCGTACAATCTCTTGTTCGCTCAATTCTAGAATGTTCATATTATATTATCTTGTAATTTTCTTTTTACGTTGAAAAGGCATTTCGGACATCAGTTGACAAGTGACCAACCTGCATCTTGTCTGCCTGTAAGCAAGTTCGGAAACTTGCTGAACTCCTATACCTTAATGCTTGATTTTGCAAAGTTAATAAATTTATTATTAAAAGCCTTGCGTTTTGTGTTTTTTTATTCTCAACAGCTTGCTAATACTCATTAGAAGCCAGACAAAATCTACTCTTCAATAAAAACGGAATCCATGCAAACCGTAACCGTCGGTTTGGGTTCAAATAAAGTAAGTGGGAAAGAAAAATGCGTCTTGCCGCCATGATGTATGAATCATGTCTGTGGCAAGACGCATATATTGTCTGCTATGGGGAATTGCTTCCCGTCTTTTGTCTCATTTCTTCCCCAACAGAGGGGGTGGGTATCAGCCCAGATATTTGATGAGGATCTTGGCGTTGCCGCTGTCGCGCAGCTTGGCGATACTCTTCTCTCTGATCTGTCTCACGCGCTCACGTGTAAGCCCGAGCTGGTCACCTATTTCCTCAAGGCCCTTTTCCTGGCATCCTATACCGAAGCATTCGCGGATGATGGTTATCTCTCTCTCTTTGAGCACCTTGCTCAATACGGAATTAAGCTCCAGAGCCATTGATTCGTGGTCTACCACGCGGTCGGTCCTGCTGTCCTCTCCACTAGGCATCACGTCGAGCATACAGTTGTCTTCACCGTCCTGGAATGGGGCGTCGATGCTCACGTGGTGACCGTCGGCAGCAAGCGACTGTCCGATCTTCTCTTCGTCGAGCTTCGTCACTTCAGAGAGCTCGGAAACTGAAGGATGACGCTGGTTTTCCTGCTCAAACTTGTTGATCTCGTGGTTTATCTTGTTGAGCGAACCCACCTGGTTCAGCGGGAGTCTCACGATGCGGCTCTGCTCTGCTATTGCCTGAAGGATGCTTTGGCGGATCCACCACACGGCGTAGGAGATGAACTTGAAGCCTCTGGTCTCATCGAATTTCTGTGCTGCCTTGATGAGTCCGATGTTGCCTTCGTCTATAAGGTCGGTCAGAGTAAGGCCCTGATGCTGATATTGCTTGGCAACAGATACGACAAATCTAAGATTGGCTGTCACCAACTTGTTCTTTGCTCTTTCGCCCTCACGTCCGCCTTTCTTGATTTTCTGTGCGAGTTCAATCTCCTCGTCGATGGAAATCAACGGCGCACGACCTATCTCAACGAGGTATTTGTCGAGTGCTTCACTGGAACGGTTGGTAATACTTTTCTGAATTTTTAGTTGTCTCATGCCTGATATTTTCTTTAAAACCTTATAAGTAGCTGATTATTAATACTTTAATGTTGTTTTCCTGAAAAAACGATGCAAAGGTACTAAAAATATCCTCCCGTGTCAATGATTTTAACAAAACTTTAACACTTACATGTGTTTATTCTTCTGAAAAGCCGTAATGGTGACAGGCATTCATGTTTGATTGTCTTCATTCGTGATGATACGGTTCGCCTTTTATGATTGTGCACGCCCTGTATATCTGCTCCACGAAGAGCAGGCGTATCATCTGGTGTGAGAAAGTCATTTTTGAGAGCGACAGCTTGGCGTTGCTTCTCTCGTATACGGAGTCGGCAAAACCATACGGTCCGCCGATTATGAACACGAGGCTCCGTGCAGTCTGTTGCTGCTTCTCTATCCATTTGGCAAACTCTATGCTTCTGTATTCCTTGCCGTGTTCGTCGAGCAGCACCACGGTGTCTGACGGCTGCAGTCTCTTGAGAATCTGTTCCGCTTCCATCTCCTTCTGGTTGCTCTGTGTGAGGCTTTTCGTGTTTTTGAGTTCGGGGATTACCTCTATGTCGAAAGGCATGTAATGCTTCACTCTTCCCACATAGTCGTCAATCCCTTTCGTTATGTTCTTGTCGTTGGTCTTTCCCACGACTAAAAGTTTTGTCTTCATTTCCTCTGTTCTTTGTCCTGTCTTTCGGTTTCATGATGAAGCGTGGCAATGCCTGTATGCGCAACGAGAGGCTGCGCTTTCTATTTGTCGTATTCGTCTTTTCGCTTTGGGTTCATCGGAAACCATCCTTTTCTCACTCTTTCTCTCTGTTCGAAGAGTTCGAGGATAGACCATAGGAATGACGCCCCGGCAAGTCCCAGCGCTGCCGACCCGATAATGTCTTCTACGAAAAGCGCTGCCGCCAGGCACAAGAGTCCGAGGAGCATGAACACCCACCAGTATCTTACTCCGGTGTAGTATTCCGTCTTTATCACTATGGGGTGGAACACGCCTATTATCGCCAATGCCATTACGGCTATTATGATACCTGTGAAAAACATTTGTTTATATTGATTTTTTATGAATAATTGGAGTCCAGACAATGAACGTGCGGTCTGTCTTCCGTTAGGTTATGGACTTGTTTATTCTTCTTCCGTCTTCAGGAGTCTTAGTGCGGCGAGCAGTTCGCTGTTTTCCGACTTGCTGCCTACGGTGATTCTCAGGCAGTCTTCACACAGCGGCACGCCTGCCATGCTCTTCACCGATATGCCGTTTTCCTTGAGGTGGTCGTACACCTTTTGGGCGTCGGTCATCTGGGCAAGGAAGAAGTTCGCCTCTGTCGGATAAACCTTCTTGCACGAAGGCAGCAGTCTGAAGGCTTCGACCATCCTTTCGCGCTCCGCCAACAGTATGTTCACCCATTTCTCCACGTCGTATTGTCTGTCGAGGAGCTTGGATACGCTTTCCTGGGTCAGCGTGTTGACGTTATAGGGATTTCTCACCTTATTTAATATGTCGATGATTTCCGGAAAGGCGAAGGCGGTCCCCAGCCGCAGTCCTGCGCATCCCCATGAGTTGCTGAAGGTGTCCAGCACTATCAGGTTCGGATATTTGTATAGCTCATGTCTCAGAGGCGTAGCACTGGAGAAGTCAGAATAAGCCTCGTCCACCACCACAATGCCTTCAAACCCGTTTATAATCCTGATTATTTCTTCCCGTTGCAGTTCGTTGCCCGTCGGGTCGTTGGGTGAGCAGAGCCATATTACCTTCGTGTTCCCGTTGCATGCTGCGAGTACTCTCCCGGCAGAAAGCTGGAAATTCTCGTCGAGTGTCGCCTTCCTGTATTCCACGTTGTTTATCTCGGCAAGCCTTTCATACATCCTGCATGTCGGTTCTATCGCCACAACATTGTCTCTGCCAGGTTCGGCGAAACATCTGTATATGATGTCTGCGGCTTCGTCTGCTCCATTGCTCAGAAGTATGCATTCGGCTGGCAGCTTCTTCATCTTTGCGATTGCCCTCTTCAGCTCCGTCTGTCGTATTTCGGGATATCTGTTATACGGGGTGTTGTAAGGATTCTCGTTGGCATCGAGAAGCACCAATCCGGTCTTGTTGCCGTTTGAGCTTCTTTCATGTCCGTATGGCTCGAGTCTTAATATGTTTTGACGTACTAATTCGTTGAGTCGCTTCATGTTGCGCTGTTTCTTTAAATCTTTGTTGTGATATGGTTATTGTGATTGTCTTCATTCGAAACGTGGCTTGCATGCGCTTCGTGGCATCTGGTGGTTTCGGTTGCGAAGGCAATCTTTTTTCTTTATCATACCGCAAATTTAGTCATTTTGTGATATATTTGCAAGGAAATAGCTATCTTTGTGGACTATTTGTTCTGCATGCAGTTGTGCCGGAACGATATTTACCCGTAATTAAAAACAATTCATGACAAGATATTTTCGTTGCCGTAAAGGCCATTTGCTTTTCATCATCATGCTTTTGCCTGTTCTCATGCTTGCCGTTTCTTGCAGAGACAAGGCAGCAGACAAGTCTATCGTCACTCCCTGGGGCGAGGTGATGACAGACTCCGTGTCGGCTGGAGGCTTTTGCAGCATCTCGGAGATAGTGAGCAACGGCGAACTGATAGTGGTGACGCTAAGCGGTCCGCAGACATATTTCGAATACCACGGCAGGGGCTTCGGCACCCAGTATCTGCTTTGTGAGAAGTTCGCCCAGCAGCTTGGTGTCGCCCTTCGTGTGGAGGTGTGCAAAGACACGGCGGAGCTTGCCGAGAGGGTGAGGCAGGGTAGTGCCGACCTTATAATGTGTATGTTGCCTAAGGGCATGAAGCAGGGTGGCGGACTGAAGTTCTGCGGTGCCTATTCTGATGGCATGCAATGGGCGGTGGCCAAGGGCAACGGTGAATTGGCGAAAGCCCTTGACGGCTGGTATAAGCCCAAGATGCTTGCCGACATAAAGAAGGAGGAGCGGTTTCTGTTGTCTTCGCGTAGCGTTTCGCGTCATGTCTATGCTCCGTTCCTGTCGCGCGAAAATGGCGTAATCTCTAAATATGACCCGCTGTTCCGCCGCTATGCCCCCGTGGCGCGGTGGGACTGGCGGCTGTTGGCGGCACAATGTTATCAGGAGTCGTGCTTCGACCCCAATGCCAGGTCGTGGGCTGGAGCCTGCGGACTGATGCAGATAATGCCTTCCACGGCAGATCATCTCGGTCTCGCCCGTAGCGACATGCACGACCCGGAGAGAAGCATAGAGGCTGCTGTGCGCCTTCTTGCCGAACTGTCGTCTGTCTTCAGCAACGTGCGTTCTGCCGAGGAGCGCCAGTGTTTCGTACTCGCCGCATACAATGGCGGTGCGAACCACGTGAAAGACGCCATGGCGCTTGCCCGAAAGCATGGCGGCAATCCGTCGAGATGGAATGATGTGGCACCATACGTGCTGAAGCTTCAGCAGCCGGAATTCTATAACGATCCTGTGGTGAGATATGGCTATATGCGAGGATGGGAGACTGTAGACTATGTTTATCGCATCCGCAAGCGCTATGCCCAGTATCGCGGATGCAAATATACGGGGCCTTCTGTGGAGGGGATTTCCAGCGGGTCCTACGATGCAGGCGGTGTGATGACTCCCCGCAGGGCTACAAAGAAATACAAATATCACATATAGCCTGTTGCAAACAGGCGGTTTGTGACTCGCAAACCGGCTGTTTGCGCCCTCGTTTTCGGTGTTTTACTTTTGTATGTCGCCTGTTTCGGCAACAAGCATCTTTCGATTTGCTGCTGTCAATATAGAGTAGATTTACCCCCCCATCGGTCATAAAAATAAAGTAAACGTTCTGATGACCGTTTTTTTTGGTTTAAAATTTCGTCTGCGGAATATAATCTTGTCGCAGCTCACCACGTCGTCGTGTAGTTGTATGATTTCAAGAACAGGGGAGGGAGTCAGCCGTATCCAACTTGTCGGAAATGTATAGTCGTTTGAAAAGTCTTTACAAAAGAGTCTCAAGAGTCTCAGAGTCTCACAGTCTCACGTGAAATCCGGTATTTTGTATAAGTTATTATATATCAATGTATTATCTTTTTTATTACATTATTTATTGGTTATATGAGACTGTGAGACTCTGAGACTCTTGAGACTCTTGAGACTCTTTTCCTTCCTTTCCCCTCTTTCTCTTGTCTTTTCTTTGAAGTCCACACTTGCCATGCCTCATGTCATAGTATTTGTAAGATTTACAAGAACAGAGTTGTGACGTTTGCCTTAGTCTGCTTGTCGGAGAATGTATAGTTGTGGGAAAATTCTCACCACTTCAGCCCCCACCTAGCCTCCCCCGTAGGGGAGGGACAGTAACCATTGACTATCTGATTATCTGTAGACGCCTTATTATCAGTCACTTATCCGCTAACGGAGTAATCTTCATCTCCCCTACGGGGGAGAACGAGAGGGGGCTGAAGATGATAACCGGAATAATTCATCTTCACTTGAAGTCTGCATTTGTCATGCCCCTGGTCATTGTAGTTGCAAAAAATCACGAACAGATGTGTGACGTTTGCCGTAGTCTGGCTGTCGGAGAATGCTGGTTGTTGGAAAAGTCTTTACAAAAGTGTCCCAAGTGTCCCACTGTCCCATTGTCCCAAGTGGAATCATGTATTTTGTATAAGTTGTTATATATCAATATATTATCTTTTTTATTACATTTTTTATTGCTTATTTGGGACAGTGGGACAGTGGGACACTTGGGACACTTGGTACTCTTTTCCTCTCTTTTCTCTTGCCTTTTCCTTGAGGTTCATGTTTGCCATGCCTCATGTTGTTGTATTTGCAAGATTTTCAAGAACAGAGGTGTGAAGTTTGCCGTAGTCTGTTTGTCGGAGAATGTATGGCCGTTTGAAAAGTCTTTATAACATTTTTCCCATTTTCCCATCTTCCCAATGGGAAATGGCGTTTTTATATAAGTCATTATATATCAATATATTATCTTTTTTATTACATTTATTTTTCGTTATATGGGAAGATGGGAAAATGGGAAAATGGGAATTTTTGGGAAAATGTCACCCTCTGTGTCGCCGTTGTTTATCTGCGAGAGTCAGTAGGAGATGGGGTTGAGGTTGGCAGATCGTGGATCATTTATCCGCCAGATAGGTTCTGAACTTGTTGAACACCTCGTCCTTCCTGTCGATAGTCATCCTGCGGAACTTCGCCCATCCTGTGATGAGTTTTGTCTTCTTCTTGTTCAGCGCATTCTTGTCGTTAATGGATTCCTCGGCAAGGATTTTCGTCATGCCCTTACCGTCGTTCTCGTCATATCTGAAGAATATGTTGCGCATCGTCAGTTCCACACAACCGCCCGTGCAGTTTGCCACCAGCACATAGTTTAGCTTTGCCCTGTCGAGCGAGAGGAAGGTGCTTTTGAATACAAGCCATTCGTTAAGTGTTGCCACAATCACCCGCTGCGACTTGTTCACAAGCGTGACGTTGCTTTCCGGAAGTTGGTCTTCTTCTTTAACGAAATCCTGCAAATAGCCCAAACACAGGTCGTAAAGCTGCTGAGAGGATTTTCCGGGCATGTTGATTTTGCAGGTCCATTCCACCTTTCCTTCATTCTCCGTCACGGCGCCGGCCATGTATTTCGGATCTTCTACTTTTTCCTTTCTGGTTACGGTCTTTACTGTTTCCTTCTGTTTCCCGACTGCTGCATCCGGTCTTTCCCACTCGTTCTGTGCCCAAACGTTGCAGAACGACACATTTATAAATAATAGTGACAATAAAAATTTTTTCATTCCAATTAATCTTTAAGTTGTTTAACGATATGCAAAGATAACACTAAAAAGCGCAATGCATCGTTGATTATGCATTATTTAACGATTCGGCATCTTGCCAGCAGTTTCTTTGTCATCCTTCTTGTTCGTGAATTTTTACATGCACAAAGCCCCGCTTTTGAGTAATTTTATCCTGCAAACCATCGAAACTGGATTAAAAATGATAAAAAATGCAAGATTTTGCAATGTAGAGTTTGAAAATTGGTGGAAAACCATTAACTTTGCAAATGAATTAAATGATAGGGATGGAAGCGTTTTTTAGAACACATAACTATTTGGTGGAGCACACGGATGCACCGGTACGTCGTCTATTGATGGACGAGGTAGACTGGAACGACCGCATGATCGGAATCAAGGGGTCGCGAGGAGTGGGAAAAACCACTTTCCTCCTGCAGTATGCAAAAGAAAACTTTGAACTCGGAAACAAAAAGTGTCTGTATGTAAATATGAACAACTTTTATTTCCAGTGCAGGGGAATAGCAGACTTCGCTGGGGAGTTCTACAGAAACGGAGGAAGAGTGCTGCTTATCGACCAGGTGTTCAAAGAGCCGAACTGGGCAAGCGAACTGCGCAAATGCTACGATCTCTATCCAAACCTTCACATCGTCTTTACCGGTAGCAGCGTGATGCGGCTCAAGGATGAGAACTACGAGCTCAGCGGCATCGTGAAAAGCTACAACCTGAGAGGGTTCTCGTTCAGGGAGTTTATCAACCTGCAGACGGGAAACAACTTCGAACCTTTCACCCTTGCCGACATAGTGGAAAACCACGAGAAGCTTGTCAGGAAAATCCTGCCATACGTTTCGCCGTTGAAGTATTTCCAGGATTACGTTCACCACGGGTTCTATCCGTTCTATCGCGAGCACAGGAACTATTCGGAAAACCTGCTCAAGACGATGAACATGATGACGGAGGTGGACATACTGTTCATAAAGCAAATCGAACTCAAATATCTTGCCAAGATAAAGAAGCTGTTCTATCTCCTGGCTGTGAACGGAACGAAAGCCCCGAACATAAGCCAATTGGCAATCGACATAGAGACAAGCCGTGCCACCGTGATGAACTACATCAAATATCTGGCAGACGCAAGACTTATAAACATATTGTATCCGGTGGGGCAGGAGTTCCCGAAAAAACCACCGATGGTGGTGATGCACAACCCTAACCTCATGTATGCGATATATCCGATAATCGCCGACAAGCAGGCTGTGATGGAGAATTTCTTCATCAATGCGTTGTGGAAAGACCATGTGGTGAACAAGGGAAACAAGAACGGACATTTCATCGTGGACGAGAAATACGACTTCACCATATCCGACGCCACACATTCATCAAGGTCGAGAGGCTCGGCGAACACGTATTCCGCAAGATACAACACGGAAATAGGACAGGGAAACCAAATGCCGCTGTGGCTGCTCGGATTCCTGTATTGACAGAAGAGGCTAATATATTATTTATTTAAAGTGTAATAATTAAATAAGTAAACAACAAATACATTAACATTAATATTTTACTAAAATGGCAAAAGAAAAAAAGTTTATCACTTGTGATGGTAACGAGGCTGCCGCTCACGTAAGCTATATGTTTACAGAGGTAGCTGCCATTTATCCTATCACACCATCGTCTCCAATGGCTGAGCATGTTGACGAATGGTCTGCACGTGGCAGAAAGAACATTTGGGGACAGACTGTTAGCGTACAGGAAATGCAGTCAGAGGGTGGTGCCGCTGGTGCTGTGCACGGCTCACTGCAGGCTGGTGTGCTCACAAGCACATACACCGCTTCACAGGGTTTGTTGCTCATGATCCCTAACATGTACAAGATCGCAGGTGAGATGCTTCCATGCGTATTCAATGTTTCTGCACGTTCATTGGCTACGCAGTCGTTGTGTATCTTCGGTGACCACATGGACGTCATGGCTTGCCGCCAGACAGGTTTCGCCATGTTCTGCTCTGGTTCTGTACAGGAGGTTATGGACCTCTCGGCAGTTCCTCATCTCGCAGCGCTGAAGTCTGAAATTCCTTTCGTCAACTTCTTCGACGGTTTCCGTACATCACACGAGTACCACAAGATAGAGCTCCTCGACCAGGAGGATGTTGCCAAGCTTGTAGACCCGGCTGACGTTAAGCGTTTCCGCGACCGCGCACTCACACCTGAGCGCCCTGTAACACGCGGTACAGCTGAGAACCCTGAGACTTTCTTCACTCATTGTGAGTCTCGCAACGATGTTTATGAGAAGTTGCCGGAAATCGTAGAGCACTACATGAACGAGATGACAAAGATCACAGGTCGTGAGCACCACATCTTCGACTACTACGGAGCTGAGGACGCTGAGCGCGTGATCATCCTCATGGGTTCTGGTTCTGAGGCTGCTCGCGAGGCTATCGACTATATGACAAAGAAGGGTGAAAAGGTTGGTATGGTAAGCGTACACCTCTTCCGTCCGTTCAGCAACAAGCACTTGCTGGCTGCCGTTCCTAAGACAGTCAAGAAGATCGCTGTGCTCGACCGTACAAAGGAGCCAGGAGCTGATGCAGAGCCATTGTATCTCGACGTGAAGAACGCATTCTACAACGTAGAGAACAGACCTGTAATCGTTGGCGGACGCTTCGGTATCGGAAGCTGCGACACTACTCCGGCCAGAATCATCTCTGTATTTGACAACCTCAATTTGCCAGAGCCAAAGGATCACTTCACTCTGGGTATCATTGATGATGTAACATTCACTTCTCTTCCTGCCGTTGAGGAAATCCCAATGGGTGGCGAGGGTCTCTTCGAGGCTAAGTTCTACGGACTCGGTGCTGACGGTACTGTAGGTGCTAACAAGAACTCTGTGAAGATCATCGGTGACAATACAGACAAGTACTGCCAGGCATACTTCTCTTATGACTCTAAGAAGTCTGGTGGTTTTACATGCTCACACCTCCGTTTCGGCGACGAGGAAATCCGCTCTACATATCTGGTGAACACTCCTAACTTCGTGGCTTGCCACGTACAGGCATATCTCCACATGTATGACGTGACACGCGGACTCCGCAAGAACGGTACATTCCTGCTGAACACAATCTTCGACGGACAGGAGCTTGTTGACTTCATGCCCAACAAGGTAAAGCGTTACTTCGCACAGAACAATATCACCGTTTACACAATCAACGCTACAAAGATCGCCCAGGAGATTGGTCTCGGCAACCGTACAAACACCATCCTGCAGAGCGCATTCTTCCGCATCACAGGAGTTATCCCAGTAGACCTCGCTGTTGAGCAGATGAAGAAGTTCATCGTGAAGTCTTACGGCAAGAAGGGTGAGGACGTTGTGAACAAGAACTACCAGGCTGTTGACCGCGGTGACGAGTACAAGCAGCTCACCGTTGATCCGGCATGGGCTAACCTGCCAGATGATGAAGTGAAGAAGGATGACGCACCTGCATTCGTTAAGGAACTCGTTCGTCCTATCAATGCACAGGCTGGTGACCTGCTCAAGGTTTCTGACTTCGTTAACCACGGTACTGCCGATGGTACATGGAAGAACGGAACTGCTGCTTATGAGAAGCGTGGTGTAGAGGCATTCGTACCTGTATGGAACTCTGAGAACTGTATCCAGTGTAACAAGTGTTCATTCGTTTGTCCTCACGCTGCAATCCGTCCATTCGTGCTCACTGACGAGGAGAAGGCTGGCTTCAACGGCAACACTATCGAGATGAAGGCTCCTGCAGCAATGAAGGGTATGCACTTCGTTATCGAGCCATCTCCACTCGACTGTCTGGGATGCGGCAACTGTGTTGACGTATGTCCTGGCAAGAAGGATAAGGAGACTGGTGAGCTTGTCAAGGCTCTCAAGATGGTTCCTTACAACCCAGACGCAAAGGATATGATAGACCTCGCTGCCGGTTGGAGCTATCTGGTTAAGAACGTGAAATCTAAGCAGGATCTCGTAGACGTGAAGTCTAATCCTAAGAACTCACAGTTCGCACAGCCATTGTTCGAATTCTCTGGCGCTTGTTCAGGATGTGGTGAGACTCCATACGTGAAGTTGGTTTCTCAGCTCTTCGGTGACCGCGAGATGATTGCAAACGCTACTGGTTGCTCTTCAATCTATTCAGCTTCTGTACCATCTACTCCATATACAACAAACGAGAAGGGACAGGGTCCTGCATTCGCTAACTCTCTGTTCGAGGACTTCTGCGAGTTCGGTCTCGGTATGGTGATGGCTAACAAGAAGATGAAGGAGCGCGTTGAAGGTCTTCTCAATGAGATTATCGCAAACGAGAAGGTTGCCGACGACTTCAAGGCTGCTGCCAAGGAGTGGATTGCCGGCAAGGATGATGTTGAAGCTTCTAAGGCTGCTGCCGCCAAGCTGAAGCCATTCTTCGAGGAGGGTGCTGCTGCTGGCTGTGATGTTTGCAAGGAGCTGAAGACTCTCGACCACTATCTAGTTAAGCGTTCACAGTGGATCATCGGTGGTGACGGTGCTTCTTATGATATCGGTTACGGTGGTCTCGACCACGTTATCGCTTCTGGTGAGGATGTGAACCTGCTTGTTCTCGATACAGAGGTTTACTCTAACACCGGTGGTCAGTCTTCTAAGGCTACTCCACTTGGCGCCATCGCACAGTTCGCAGCCCGTGGAAAGAGAATCCGCAAGAAGGACCTCGGTATGATCGCTACTACTTACGGTTATGTATACGTAGCTCAGGTTGCCATGGGTGCTGACAACGCTCAGTGTCTGAAGGCTATCCGTGAGGCAGAGGCTTATCCTGGACCATCACTCGTAATCGCTTATGCTCCATGTATCAACCACGGTCTGAAGATCAAGGGTGGTATGGGACGCAGCCAGGCTGAGGAGGCTCGTGCCGTAGCATGCGGTTACTGGCATCTGTGGCGTTTCAACCCAGAGCTGGCAAACGAGGGCAAGAACCCATTCACACTCGACTCTAAGGAGCCAGACTGGAGTCTGTTCCAGGATTACCTGATGAATGAGGTGCGCTTCATGTCTGTCAAGAAGGCTTATCCTAACGAGGCTGACGAGCTCTTCGCTGCTACTCAGAGAATGGCCCAGCTCCGCTACGAAAGCTATATCCGCAAGTCTAAGGAGGATTGGTCTGACGCTACAGAGGCTTAATCAGACAGAACTGTCAATTAGGTTGACATAATGTCAGTTCTATATTCGTCATACACCTAAACGGCATTGAAGAATAGGGAACTGACCATAAAATAAAGAGAGTGGGGGTTGCAAATTGTTTGCAATCCCTACTTTTTTGGCATATAGCGAAAACAAATTGATAAAAATTAGCAATAACACTTTTTTTTTCATTACCTTTGCGCACATAATTTTTTAAAACATTTTTTAATCTAAAACCTAAGAGAAAAATTAAATTACTAAGAGATGGAATGGCTAATAGCTTTATTCACAACAACTGACTCGATAGCGCATATAGCATTGCTATACGCTATTGTCATAGCTGTTGGTGTTTATCTTGGCAAGATCAAGCTGGGTGGTATCTCACTTGGAGTGACATTCGTATTGTTTGCAGGCATCGCCGCAGGCCATGTCGGATTTACAGCTCCTACGAATATCCTGTCTTTCATACAGGATTTCGGACTTATCTTGTTCGTGTTCATGATTGGACTTCAGGTTGGTCCCGGTTTCTTTGAAAGTTTCAGAAAAGGTGGTGTTACGCTTAACGTCCTGTCTGCATGCTTGATCCTGCTTAATATCGCAGTTATGTTCGCATGCTATTTCATTTTCTTCGACACAAGCGACCACAACAACCTGCCAATGATGGTTGGAACGCTCTATGGAGCCGTGACCAACACTCCTGGCCTTGGTGCCGCCAATGAGGCTTTGTCTACAATCTTCCCTGCCGGACAGGTACCTCAGATTGCAAACGGATATGCCTGCGCATACCCGCTTGGCGTGCTCGGTATTATTGGCGCTACTATCGCTGTCAGATATATCTGCAGGGTGAAGCTTGAAAATGAAGAAAAGAAGTTGGAAGAGGAGGAAGCTGAGAATACAGCGGTGAAACCGTACATGATGCACCTCAAGGTCACCAACTCGTATCTTGAAGACCGCACGGTAGAACAGGTTCATGAATTCCTCAACAGGGATTTTGTATGTACACGCATCCTTCATGAAGGCCACGTGACGATTCCTACAGGCGAAAGCAGACTCCATATGGGAGACTTGCTCTTCATCGTTTGCGCAGAGGATGATGCCGAGCCGATCAATGCTTTCATCGGACCGGAGATTGAAGTTGACTGGAATGAACAGGATGAACCTATGGTAAGCAAGAGAATACTCGTTACCCGTTCTTCTATCAACGGAAAGACTTTGGGACAGATGCATCTCCCAAGTGTCTATGGCGTAAACGTGACCAGAGTGACACGTCAGGGAATGGATATCTTCGCAAGTCCAAGCCTTGCTCTTCAGGTGGGCGACAGAATCATGGCAGTCGGACCAGAGAACGCAGTCAACAGGGTGGCATCTGTGATGGGTAACTCTATCAAGCGTCTTGAGGCTCCTAACATCGCGACTATATTCGTAGGAATTATCCTTGGTATCATTTTCGGAAGTCTGCCTTTTGCCATTCATGGCATTCCTGTGCCTATCAAACTTGGTATCGCAGGTGGACCGCTTATCATAGCTATCCTTATCGGTAGATATGGATACAAGTTCCGTCTTATAACGTATACCACGACAAGTGCCAACATGATGTTGAGGGAAATAGGACTGGTTTTGTTCCTGGCGAGTGTAGGTGTAAAAGCAGGTAACAGTTTCTGGGACACTGTAGCACAGGGAGACGGTCTGAAATATGTATTCACCGGTTTCCTCATCACCATCATACCAATATTGGTAATCGGAACGATAGCAAGAATGAAATACAAGTTCAACTATTTTACTATCATGGGTATGCTGGCTGGTACATGTACCGATCCACCAGCATTGGCCTATGCCAACTCATTATGCTCAAAGGAAGCACCGGCTGTAGGTTATTCAACAGTCTATCCGCTGAGTATGTTCCTTAGAATATTTACCGCACAGATCATTGTGTTGTTCTTCTGCGGTCTGTAACGATGATTGCATATAAATAACGATGATTGCATATAAATAACTTATATAATTCGTATGAAAAAGTTCAGTTTAATTCTCTTTGCTGCACTTACTACATTATTATCCGCATATGGTCAAGGTGCCAGAAACATCAAGATCAACGAGGTGATGACGAGTAATAAAGCAAGTATCACAGATGAGTATGGAAGGCACAAACCTTGGGTAGAGCTTTCAAACATCGCATACTCGTCTTACAACATCCGTGGCATGTATATCACTACGGACAGGAAAGTGTTGGACAAGTCGTTGACTGTTCCACAGAGGATTTCGATGATGAGCATCATTCCAAGTGGAGATGACCGCACTTTGCTTACCGCCAGGACTCATGTCGTGTTCTATCTTGATTCACATAGAGCCGAAGGTTCTTTCTATATCGGCGAGAAGGCTATGCCAAACGAGCCGATGTGGATTGCCATCTATGACGGTAATGCCGTTGACCTGATTGATTCAGTCAGCGTACCTGCTCTGAAGGATGATTGCTCATTTGCCAGAGAAAAGGACGGCTCTGTGAAATGGGAAATCAAGAGCCCGGCAGAAGTGACTCCTGGTACGAACAACTTGTTGAAAGAAGGTGAATCAAAAGTGGCTAAACTGAAACGAGAAGATCCATACGGATTTGGCATTGCCATCCTGTCAATGGGAATCGTATTCTTTTGCCTTGCATTGCTTTATGTTTTCTTCCGTGTTTTGGGTATATTCATGTCTCACAAGCAGGCCATCAAGAAGGCAAAGAACATACAGCCGGTAAAGGCTGCCGTAGCTGCCGGAGGGGTGATCGCAGAGACTGGACACAAGACAAAAGTGATATTGAAGGACGGTCTGCAGTCGTCGGGTATTGATAAAGAGGTCTATATTGCCGTGATATCAATGGCTCTCAAGCAATATCAGGACAATGTGCATGACAATGAAAGCAATATCATTACCATCAAACCGCATAGCACTATGTGGAATGCCCATATCGAAGAGAAACATTTTTAATGATTGTACAATTTAATAACAGCATAAAAAATCATGAACAAATATCAATATAAAGTACAAGGTGTAGATTACGATGTAGAAATCGTTGAAGTGGAAGGCAATATCGCAAAAGTCAAGGTCAATGGCATCGAGTTTGAGGTGGAGCTGAAAGAGCCTATCCATGCCTCGACAATGCCTAAGCATCCAATAGCTGTGAAGAAACCGGTTGCAAGTGCAGCACCTGCAGCAGCCGCTTCTCCGGCTCCGGCACCTGTTGCAGCCAAGCCGGCGGCAGGAGCCGGAACGAAGGTCGGAGCACCATTGCCAGGAACTATCACGGAAGTGAAGGTGAAAGTGGGTGACACCGTTAAAGCCGGTGATGCTGTCATCATTCTTGAGGCAATGAAGATGCAGAACAACATAGAGGCTGAGGTGTCTGGTACCGTTAGCTCTGTTCTCGTGAAAGAGGGCGATACCGTTATGGAAGGTGACGCTTTGATAACAATCGCCTGATAAAGGTTCAAGATAGTTCGAGTTATTATAAAATATAGAATAGAACATTATGAACATTATAGATTTCATAGTTTCCAACTTTAATGAATTCCTTTCCTTTACTGGTTTTGCCAATGCCACAGTGGGAAACATCATCATGATCGTTGTTGGAATCTTCTTCATCTGGTTGGCAATCAAGAAGGATTTCGAACCGTTGCTGTTGGTGCCTATAGGCTTAGGTATCGTTTTGGGTAACATACCTTTCCGTGCAGATGCCGGACTTGAGATAGGATTGTATGAAGACAACTCCGTACTCAACATATTCTATCAGGGCGTGCGTCAGGGATGGTACCCACCACTCGTGTTCTTGGGTATCGGAGCGATGACAGATTTCTCTGCACTTATCAGCAACCCTAAGCTTATCCTTATAGGTGCTGCTGCCCAGTTCGGAATCTTTGGAGCTTATATGATAGCCTTGGCTCTGGGCTTTGAACCCAACCAGGCTGCCGGCATAGCCATTATCGGAGGAGCAGATGGTCCTACGGCTATCTTCCTGTCTTCTAAGCTCAGTCCTAACCTGATGGGAGCAATCGCTGTATGTGCGTATTCATATATGGCGCTGGTTCCTGTTATCCAGCCTCCATTGATGCGTCTTCTCACCACAAAGAAGGAAAGACTCATCCGTATGCAGCCTGCAAGAAGGGTAAGCCAGTTGGAAAGAATCATGTTCCCTATCATTGGATTGCTGCTCACTACTTTCATCGTGCCGTCAGGTCTTCCACTTCTCGGAATGCTCTTCTTCGGAAATCTTCTTAAAGAGTCTGGCAAGACCACACGATTGGCAAAGACTGCCGGAAGTGCGCTCAATGATGTCGTAGTTGTTCTCCTTGGTCTGACTGTAGGATGCTCTACACAGGCGAGTGAGTTCTTGACGATGAATACGGTATTCATATTCCTTCTTGGTGCTTTCGCATTCATCATTGCTTCATCTACGGGTATTCTTTTCGTGAAGTTCATGAACATCTTCCTGCCAAAGCACAAGAAGATAAATCCGCTGATTGGTAATGCCGGAGTGAGTGCCGTTCCGATGAGTGCCCGTATCTCAAACAACATGGGACTTGAATACGACCGCCATAATTTCCTTCTCATGCATGCCATGGGACCGAATGTGGCAGGAGTGATCGGTTCTGCTGTAGCAGCAGGAGCATTGTTGGGATTCTTCTCATAAAGCTGACCTGACAGCAGAATCTGTTATGGCAAATAAATAATAGCAGGAGATAACGACTATCTCCTGCTTGTTGTTTTCATATGTTACAATCCTTATGTGTCATGCTACAATCCATTATCGTCATGCAATTATCCATATGTTGTCATGCAATTTTATAGCATCATGCATAATTTAATCAATGTACAATTATTAGTTCAACACGTTTAATTGATGAATACAGCACATCCCACACTACCACAGCAGCCACAGGTCGCAATCATTGATTCAAACACTTTTGCGGCAATTGGATTGAGATCATTATTGAAGGACATAATGCCAGAAATTACTGTTGATTGTTTCCGCTCGTTTTCTGAATTGGAAACAAATGACATGCAATTGTACTATCACTTCTTCGTGACCGAACACATATTGTTCACAAACCTGCAGTTCTTCAGAGATAACAAGAAAAAGACTATTGTGTTGACATCCACCAATGAACCAAGTCTGGTAGTGGAAAAATTCCACAGCGTTAACGTGAATGTATCAGAAAGTGAACTCGTAAAATCTCTGCTTCATCTTGAACAGAGTGCACATGCACATGGCAACAAGTTTCCTGAACACACCGCAAAAGAAATGTCAAAGGGTTTGTCTCCAAGGGAAATAGAGGTCCTGACTCATATTGTGCGTGGGTATATCAACAAGGAAATCGCTGACAGGCTGTGCATCAGCCTGTCTACTGTAATAACCCACAGAAAGAACATCACGGAAAAGCTGAAGCGCAAAAGTGTGGGCGCACTAACGGTTTATGCAGTAATGCAAGGATACATCGATATTGAGGAAATCGACAAATTGTCTGATTAAGCGCCAATATGATGGTTTATCGCTTCTCATCCAATAATTTCTCCATGCGCAATATCTCATCTCTGTATTGCGCAGCCTGAATGAAGTCAAGATTCTTTGCAGCCTTCTTCATCAATTCCGTAGTGTCGGCAATGCTTGTCTCGATTTCAGCCTTGCTCATCTTCATCATTATAGGATCAGCTGCAAATGCCAACGAATCTTTTTCAACGTATGGAGCGTACGTGGTGGTCTTGTGTCCAACCTTTGTTTCCATTTCATTAGAGTCATTGCGTTGGATTCCCAGGGCGCTTGTCTTGATTTCCTTCTCGATTTTCTTTGGCGTGAGATGATGTTCCATGTTATACGCCATTTGTTTCATTCTGCGACGTTCCGTCTCGTCGATTGTCAATTGCATGCTTTCTGTGATAGTGTCAGCATACATGATGACTTTGCCATTAACATTTCGTGCAGCACGACCCGCAGTCTGTGTCAACGAGCGATGAGAACGCAGAAACCCTTCTTTGTCAGCATCGAGAATGGCAACCAATGATACTTCCGGCAGATCAAGTCCTTCGCGCAAAAGGTTTACACCAACCAGGACATCGAAGAGACCGGCTCGCAAATCATTCATTATCTTCACACGGTCAAGAGTTGCCACGTCGCTATGTATATAATTTGCCCTCACTTCATGGTTCAAAAGATATTCAGTCAGCTCTTCCGCCATACGCTTTGTCAGAGTGGTCACCAGCACACGCTCATCTTTTTCGCAACGTATCAGTATTTCGTTCATCAGGTCGTCAATCTGATTCTCGCTTGGCCTCACTTCAATCTCCGGATCCAACAGTCCTGTAGGGCGTATCACCTGTTCCACTACGACACCTTCTGCTTCCTGCAGTTCAAAGTCTGCGGGAGTGGCAGATACGTAAATCACCTGATTTGTCATTTCTTGAAATTCCTCAAACTTCAGAGGACGGTTGTCGAATGCGGCAGGTAGTCTGAAGCCAAACTCCACGAGATTCTGCTTGCGTGCCCTGTCGCCACCATACATTGCTCTTATTTGAGGCACGCTGACGTGGCTTTCGTCAATGACCATGAGATAATCTTTAGGGAAGAAGTCCAAAAGACAATAAGGCTTGTCACCTGCCGAGCGTCCGTCAAAATACCTTGAATAATTCTCTATTCCCGAACAATGTCCAAGCTCTTTTATCATCTCAATATCATATTCTACACGCTCTTTAATTCTCTGTGCCTTAATGTTGTCGCCAATTTCGTTAAAGAATTCAATGCGTTCGTCAAGATCTTTGGATATTTCGCTGATGGCTTCCTGTGTCTGTTCCTTTGAAGTAATGAACAGATTGGCTGGATAAATCTGATACTCGTTGAATGATGCAAGTTTGTGGAACGTTACAGAGTCAACTTCCTCGATGGAATCGATTTCGTCATCCCAGAACGTAACGCGCAACACGTTGTCGCTATATGCCATAAATATGTCCACGGTGTCGCCTTTAACCCTGAAATTGCCACGCTGCAGCTCCAAGTCGTTCCTCACATAAAGCGAGTCTACAAGACGGCGAAGGAACATGTTGCGCGAAAGAATCTGTCCTCGTTTGACCGTTATCACGCTTTGCGCCATGGCTGCAGGTCCTCCCATACCGTAAATGCATGAAACGGAAGACACTACAATGACATCCTTTCTTCCAGAGAGCAACGCAGACACGGCAGACAGCCTCAGCTTGTCTATCTCTTCATTGATGGCAAGGTCTTTCTCTATATATGTATCTGTCTGCGGAAGATATGCTTCTGGCTGGTAATAATCATAATATGAAACATAATATTCCACGGCATTTTCCGGGAAGAATCCTTTCATCTCTTCATACAACTGTGCAGCCAATGTCTTGTTATGGCTAAGCACAAGAGTAGGGCGGTTCACGTTGGCAATTACGTTTGCTACTGTAAATGTCTTACCTGAACCCGTTACGCCAAGCAGCACCTGTGCCTTGTCTCCATTATTCAATCCGTCGGTGAGCTGGCGGATTGCTTCAGGCTGGTCACCAGTTGGCTGGTATTTAGAAGTGAGAGTGAATTTATCCATCGTTTAATGATTCTTCCTTATTTTGTTAAGCATGACTTCAAAAGGCGAAGAACATGTCCGAATTGCAAAAGTACTCATTTTATCACAAGCCACAAAGGAGATGGCTGATTTACTTGTTGGGAATATTATGGAAAAGCAGTATCCGCTGTTGCAAATTGCCGCTTTCAAGGTCGTATTCCTATAGTTCTTGCCATGCAGACAAGCGTTTTCTTATACGTAATACTGTTGATTGTTAATGTCTTCATTGCATTGCGGTTTATTCGTGTCTGGGTTAAAAGCCAAACAAAATCCACTCTTCTAAAAAACAAAATATAAGCAAGCCCTAATCGCCGTTTTGTGTTTAAGGAATTGTAAAAAATCGAATAAACGGCTAAAAATGCGGATATTTCAGGTAAATCGAAAGCTAATATTTTGAAGTATGAATTATTATGTGTATTTTTGCAACTCGAATTAATTTGCTTATATGAAAAAGATAATCGTCGTAATGGCTGGAGCGATGCTCCTTTTCACGAGTTGCGTGAACCAATTCAACCAGATATATAAGTCGACAGACAACGATTTGAAATACGAGTATGCCAAGGAGTGCTATGCTCGTGGCAAATATGTCAAGGCCACGACACTTCTGCGGGAGCTTGTGACAATACAGAAGGGTACAGACAATGCTGAGGAGTCTCTCTTCATGTTGGCAATGGCTGAGTTCAAGGACAAAAACTATGAAACCGCAGCTGAATATTTCAAGAAGTATTACAAGTCGTATCCTAAGGGCATGTATGCAGAACTTGCTTCTTACTACATCGGCGAAAGTCTGTATATGTGCACTCCGGAACCTCGTCTTGACCAGTCTCAGACGGTGTCAGCCATATCGGCCTTTCAGGATTATATGGATTTGTTTCAGGATGCCAGGATGAAAGACAAAGCGCAGGGCAGACTCTTCCAGTTGCAGGATAAGTTGGTAAAGAAAGAATTATATTCCGCACAGCTGTATTATAATCTCGGAACATATTTCGGCAACTGCACTAACGGAGGCAGCAATTATCAGGCATGTATCATCACAGCGCAGAATGCGCTGAACGACTATCCGTACAGCGAACTGAGAGAAGACTTCGCGTTGCTTATCGTTAAGAGTAAGTTCGAGTTGGCAGAACAGAGCGTAGAGTCAAAACGCATCGACCGCTATAGAGACGCAGAGGATGAATGCTATGGATTCATTAACGAATATCCAGACTCCAAGAGCCGCAGCCTGGCTGAGAAATACATCAATATCTGCAAGAAATACGTTAAAGACTAACAATCGGTACGGCCCCCATTTCGAGCAAGTGGTCTTGCCATCTTGAGAATAAAAACAGAAAACAATAATAATAATTTTAAAGAATGGATTACAAAAAGTCAAAAGCACCGGTAAATACCGTTACGCGCAATATTATGGATCTTTGCGATGAGACCGATAATATTTACGAGAGTGTAGCCATCATCGGCAAACGTGCCAACCAGATTTCAATTGAGATCAAGCAGGATCTCAGCAAGAAGCTGGCAGAGTTTGCTTCCTACAATGACAGCCTTGAGGAAGTATTCGAGAACCGTGAGCAGATAGAGATTTCCCGTTACTACGAGAAACTTCCAAAGCCAACATTGCTTGCTACCCAGGAATTCGTTGAGGGAAAGATTTATTGGCGCGACCCATCAAAAGACAACAACTAAATATGATACAGCGCAAACAGTCCGTTTTCCTCTTGGTAGCGGCTATTCTGACGATTGTATGCTTGTGTCTTCCCATAGGAGTATTTCATCCCAAGAATCTTGGAGTGGATACGGCAATGTATAATCTGTGGATTCAATACGGCAACGGAAGCGTAAGCTATACTGTATGTCCTCTCTTCTGCATATTGCTCCTGGCTACTGTTACAAGCTTCTTCACGATATTCAAGTTTAACAACAGAAAATTGCAGATAAAGCTTTGCGGATGGAACAATTTGCTCATAGTCGTATGGTATATAGCTTATGCTGTTTTCGCATGGATGTTCAAAGGGGAGTTGGATGCAGACTTCAAAATCGGTTTTGTATCAGTACTGCCATTGGTTTCAATGATATTGATATTCATGGCCCGCAAAGCCATAAAGGCAGACGAGGCTCTTATCCGTGCAGCCGACAGAATAAGATGAAAATCTTATATAATGACATGGAATGATGTTAGCGGTCTGTCTGCTGTAAGCAAGAATTATCATTCCTGTCAAGTAAAATATAGTTAAAGGGAGTCATATCAATATTTTTCTTTGATATGGCTCCCTTTATGTATGACTGTTGATGATAGTTTCTTAATCATTCCACAACTCCAAATGTCGGAGTCGGTTCGCCGTCATCATCGCTTTTTTCGCTTCGGTCGAGCAGATATTGCAGAAACATCTGAAGAGCCTTTGTCGTGGCATTTGCAAGATTTATGTCTCTGCCGAAGTCGTCTTCCAGCTTCATTGTCACGATATCATCCTTGTTGCCGCAGGCAAGCCAGATCGTACCCACCGGAATATCGCCCGTGCCTCCGCCAGGACCGGCAAAACCGGTTGCCGAAATGGCATAGTCAACATCAAGAACCTTTATGGCGCCTTTCACCATCTCTATCGCTACATCCTCGCATACGGCAGTCTTCTCTTCCAGAAGATTGTGGCTGATGCCGAGGATTCTCTCCTTTATCTCATTGGTATAGGAAACGATCCCCCCCTTGAAATAATTGGAAGCACCTGGCATGGCGATGATAGACTCTGCGATACGTCCACCGGTGCAACTCTCAGCAGTGCCGAGGGTCTTGCCGTTTTCCCATATCAGTTGGCTGATCTCTCTACTAAGTATTTTGTTTTCGAAACCCATTGTGTTTGATTTTGTTTTATTTGAACGTTACTTTAGAAAACGCCGGAGCGTCTATCGGACAGAATTCCTTGTCCATATATTTATAATATCCCGTTATGGCTATCATAGCCGCATTGTCGGTTGTATAGCTGAACTTTGGGATGTAGATATCCCAATGATAACGTTTCGCATGGTCTTTGAAAGCATTCCGCAGTCCGTTGTTCGCACTCACGCCTCCTGCCACAGCCACGTGCTTTATGCCCGTCTGCTTCACGGCTAGACGAAGTTTCTTCATCAAGATGTCCACTATCGTATGCTCAAGACTTGCCGCGATGTCCTCCTTGTGATGTTCGATGAATTCCGGATCGTCCTTTATCCATTCACGTAGACTATAGAGGAAAGAAGTCTTGAGTCCGCTGAAGCTGTAGTCCAGATTGGCTATATGAGGCTCAGCGAACTTATATGCCAAGGGGTTTCCCTTGCGTGCCAGCTTGTCTATGATAGGACCGCCCGGATATCCGAGTCCCATCACCTTTGAGCATTTGTCTATTGCTTCACCGGCAGCATCGTCGATAGTCTGTCCCAGTAGCTCCATGTCCTTGTATGAGTTCACCTTGACTATCTGTGAGTTTCCGCCGCTTACGAGCAGACATAAGAACGGGAGTGGGGGAGCAGAGTTGTCGTCATCGCTTTCTTTTATGAAGTGAGCCATGACATGACCCTGGAGATGGTTCACGTCGATTAGCGGAATGCCTAACGAGCGTGCGAAGCCTTTGGCAAAACTTACGCCCACGAGCAGCGAGCCCATAAGGCCCGGACCTCTTGTGAAAGCCACAGCCGACAGTTGTTCTTTGGTTATACCGGCTCTTTTTATAGCCTGGTCAACCACGGGCACGACGTTTTGCTGATGTGCTCTCGACGCAAGTTCAGGAACAACGCCGCCATATGCCATGTGCACATCTTGCGAAGCCGTGACATTGCTCAGCAGCACTCCGTTTTTCAAGACAGCAGCCGAAGTATCGTCGCAGCTGCTTTCTATTCCTAATATATATATATCCTTTTGTTCCATAATCAGAAATTTTCAAGCCTCAGCCTTTAGTGGGTGAGAATCTCCACTCCATGTTCAGTCATTAGGAAAGTGTGCTCCCATTGTGCGCTCGGTTTTTCGTCACCCGTGATTACTTCCCATCCATATTCATCGTCTTCATCGATGAATACCTGCCATGTTCCCATATTGATCATCGGCTCGATGGTGAAAACCATGCCTGGCACGAGTAGCATTCCTGTTCCACGATGTCCGAAATGCAGTACCTCAGGCTCTTCGTGGAATTTCAGTCCCACACCGTGTCCACACAAGTCTCTTACCACACCGTAGTGGTATTTCTCAGCATGTTTCTGTATTGCGTGACCTATATCTCCGACGAAAGAATACGGCTTTGCCGCTTCAGCTCCAATTTCGAGGCATTCCTTTGCCACTCTCACGAGCTGCTCCTTCTCAGGAGTAGTCTTGCCGATAATGAACATTCGTGAGGCGTCGGCGAAATATCCGTCAAGTATTGTGGTGAAGTCAACGTTGACGATGTCGCCCTCCTGCAAGACATCCTCCTCCTTAGGTATTCCGTGGCACACCACTTCATTGATGCTCGTACACACGCTTTTGGGGTAACCTTCATAATTGAGGCATGCTGGAGTTGCGCCATGGGCTACGCAATAGTCATAGCAGATTTTGTCAATCTCTAGAGTGTTCATGCCGGCATGTATCTGTTTTGCCACTTCGTCGAGCACTCCTGTGTTGACGATGCCGCTACGCTTTATTCCTTCTATTTCTTCGGGAGTTCGGATGAGGTCACGTGTCGGAACCTCTTTACCTTTGTTTTCCCAATACATTACCTTCTTGTCAAGCTCAGTTGGCTCTTGTCCTGACAGACAATGCCATCTTCTTTTCTTCTTAAACATGATATATTAAGTTTTGATCTTCTATCTTGCGTTCAGGGCTTCAAGAGTGTCAAGGAGCTCCTGCGTCCAATACTCTCCGTTTTTTGGGCAGAACGTCTTGAATCCCAGATTCTTTCCCATTTCTATATTTGCCGGACCGTCGTCAACGAAGAGAGTTTCCTCTGGCAGAATACTTTCTTTAGAAATGATTTCCTCAAACATTTTCCTGTTCGGCTTCATCATCTTCATCTTGAAGCTCATGTATAGAGAATCGAAGAAATCAGCTATGCTTCGTCCGTCGCCAGAGAAGCCGTCGCTCATCCCCCAGCTCATCATGAAAGGATTTGTGTTAGAGATGAGAATCAGTCTGTAGCCCATGCTTTTAAGTTTGTCCAGGACTTTTATGTTTCTGAGAGGCACCTCTTTCGTGTATCCTCTCCATGCGTATTTGCATTCATCGAAAGTCAGTTCCCTGTGGCAGAGCTTGCTGAGTTCGCGGATAAATTCGTCAGCCGTGATCTTTCCTTCTTCCAGGTCTCCGAATATTCCGCTCTGGGTATAGGGGTCAAGACGCTGCTCTGCGTCCTCCAGTCCTATTTCCTTGAATCTCTTTACTGCACTTGGCTGGTCGATGGTCATTATCACGCCACCCAAGTCAAACATTATATTCTTTATTTTCATATCAAAGGGATTTTCTCTTGCATCCGACAAAATATCTTTCTACATTTGTCAGAATCTTTTCCTTGCCCTGTCCATTTCTCTTCTGTCTTCTTTCTCTTTGAGAGTCTGACGCTTGTCAAATTCTTTCTTTCCGCGGCATAGGGCTATGTCGAGCTTAGCCCTTCCATGGTCGTCGATGAAGAGGAGCGTCGGTATGATGGTGAAGCCCACCTGCTTTGTGTCTTCCTGCAGATTGTGGATTTCTTTTTTGTTCAAGAGAAGTTTCCTGTCGCGCTTGCTCTCATGATTGTTGTAAGAGCCATAGAAATAAGGCGATATATTCATTCCTTTCACCCATATTTCCCCGTTGTGTATATAGCAGAATGTATCCACGAGCGAAGCCTTGCCCATGCGTATGGACTTTATCTCCGTTCCTGTCAGCACTATTCCTGCCGTATATGTGTCTACGAAGAAATATTCGAAAGAAGCCTTTTTGTTGCGTATGCTCACAGGACTTTTCTTTCTCAACAATTCCTGTTCTTTATTCATAAAACGTTTTTCTTCTAATTCATTATGTCGTCAAGACTATATTCAGCCAAGACTACAGTCTGGACTGAAATAATAAGTGTGTTGTCAAGACTACAGACAATATGGATGCTTTTACTGTTCGATTTTTGCGAATTCATCGATGTGTCCATCGATGTAATGGGCGATTTCTGAAGTCCATTCCTCTTCGTTTTCCACGAACGTGTCGTCGAAATCATCAAAGTCAGGGAATCTTTCAAACAGAGCCATGAACTCCTCATCGCTGCATTCTCTTTCTATTTCCTCCTTGTTTTCATTGTATAGTTTTCTTGCCGAATACAGTAATTTTGAGAAATCCCGAAGTCCCCATTGCTTCATCGCCCTTGCGAATGGGTTGTCGAAGATGAATGGTCCGTAGCCGTTGTGTATGAGCTGCACGAATCCTCCGTCCATCACTTCGTCTCTCAGCCAGATATAAGCCAGAAGCGTGATTTGGTCTGCCGAAAGCTCTGCCATGTTTTCAGCCGTGAGACTTCCCCCGATGCTGTCGAGTATGGCATTTGAGAACAGGTTGACGAACTCGTCCATGCCTTCGTTGGCTGCCTTTATTATATCCGTTTCCTTGATAACAACATTCATATAGCTGTCTGTCTTTCTATTTTTTTGCAAAGTTACGTAAAATATCGCAGTATAAGCTATCTTGAATGATTTTTTTGCTCAAGTAGCCATCTGCGGCAATTCTAATTGCCAGGATAACTCCCAATGGTCACAAGAGTTGCCAAAAACGAGCAACCACGGTCTCACTACTACTTCAGTCTCCACCTAACCTTCCCCTGTAGGGGATGGACGGTTACCCTTGAGTTCTGATTGTCGGGGAGGGATGGTTACTATTGAGCATCAATTACTGTTGAGGGCAAGATTCCGACCTAAGTGACGGTTGGAGTCTTAGCCTTTCCGCTATCTGCCGCACAAGGGCTTGTATGGGCAATATGTGCAGATTTTCAGATTGGCGGTAGGCGCGAAGGCTTCTTTCCTGTCGTATATGTTTGCCACAAGGGCTTTCAGCCCCTCTCCGAACTCCGCCTGATATTCTTCCACATCGTTGATTCTCTGTCTGCCCAGCGAGATCACTGGGTCGTAGTTCTCCCCGAATGCACGTTGGATGAATATTAGTGCCGGACTGACTGGCAGCGCCTGGGGATTCAGTTTCCTGTCGTTTCGGGCTATCATCGAGTAGAGCATCGCCTGCAGATAATAGTCTGTGTGTTTCTTTCCGCCGGCTTCGTCGGCAGAGAATATCTCTCCGATGGTGGCTACAGGAGTCTTTATGTCGCTTCCGCCCGTCTTGTAGTCTATCACTCTGATGGTCTGCCTTCCCGTCTTGGGGTCGTTCACCATGTCGAGGCGGTCGATTCTTCCTCCCACCTTCACTTTCCTTACTCCCTCGTCGGTATTCACGTCCAGATTCATGAACATGTCTTTTTCGAGTGCCACGATGCTGAAGGGCGTCAGTTCCAGATCGATGTCGAGAAGCCGCTTCACGTATTTTATGAGTACCGTGCGGCTGATGAGCTGCATTCCGTTGTAGTGGAGCTTGCGCCACAGCCGTTCGTCGCTTCCGAACATCTCTTTCTGGAACATCCTGTCCACCACGGCCTCGATGTTCTGTGTTTCAGAGAGTTTTTTTATCACTTCAGAAGTTATCATCCTGCCGTTCCCGGCAAAGTCCTTGTATATTTCTTCGAGCACATTATGGAATATGTTTCCGAACGCCCTGCTCGTGAGCTGTTCCTCTATATCCTCGTCGGGCTCCCTTATTCCGGCTATGTTGTTGAAGTAGAACTGCATCGGGCATCGCAGGTATCTGTTGAGAGCCGTTGGCGAGAGGGAGCCGTAGGCTGAAAGGATTTTCATCACGTTGTCGTCCTTCTCAAACCTTACGGCGATTTTCTCCACCGAACTTTGTCCCACATGCAGCGAGAGCCTGTTTATCTCGTGTCTGCTCTCCACCATGAGCTGGAGCATGAAGCGGCTCATTTCGCCTTTGTTGCCGTTCTCCGTCGATGTGTTGTATGCAATCGTGATGTCTTTCGCCCGCTGCAGCAGCCTGTAGAAATAGTAGGAATAGATGGCCACCTTGTTGTCTACCGTTGTCAGCCCGTAGGCCTTTCGTATGGAGTAGGGGATGAATGACGAATCCCTTATTCCCTTTGGCATGTTCCCCTCATTGCATGAGAGCAGCAGCACGTGGTCAAAGTCCAGGTTCCTCGTTTCCAGCACTCCCATTATCTGTATTCCTATCGCCGGTTCTCCGTGGAATGGTATCGATGTGGCTGCGATATGCTGCTTGAGGAGCTTCTGTATTGTTATCCTGTCCACATCAAGTTCGCCTGCCTCCACGAGTCCCTTTATCCTGTTTATGAGCGTGTACATATTGAATACCGACTCCACGAAGAGCACGTCTTCATTTTTCCCGGCTATGTTTTTCAGTATGTTCAGTAGCCATTGCATGAGCTTCAGGTTGGAGTCCATCGGCTGGAAGAGCGCCTTGAGACTGTTGTCTGCCCAAAGCTCTTCGTTTTTCGGATATAGAATCCGCTTCACCTGTAGCTCCTTCAGCAGTTCTGAGGCTTTTGCGGATAGATATTTGGTGAATGGATGTGTGAGCAGACTACGGATGAAGGAGATTCTGAATCCGTTGTCGGTCCTCAGTCCGATGGTCTGCAGGTCGAGCAGCTGCGACACGAATGATGACACCGGGGCCTGCGATAGGGGGTAGCCCGTGGTGATGTTTATGTTTTCCACCTCTTCCGGTATTGCATACATTATGCCCGTGAGCAGCCCTTCGTCACACATCACCACTGCCGTGCGCCTGCCGTCCTTGTAGCGTCCGTCTTGCCTCAGCCATTCGCTGACGAATCTTGCCTGTATGTTCTCCGTCTTGGCTTTTATGAATGATATTGTCTTGTCGGCTGAGAAGTTGTCGTAAGCCGCCCCGTAGTCCTCCTGCGGCAGGGAGTTTCCCAGTTCCGAAAGATACATTGAGATGTATTTTCCCGCTTCCTTGTGGCTTGAGGCTGTGCGTTTCGGGTTGCAGTAAAACTCGTCGTAGTCCCAATAGAACTCGGCTGCGCCTTCTTCCTTGAAATGTCGGAAGAGGCGGTGTTCTACTTTCTGCAGCAGGTTGAATCCCACGAAGATGTATTTGTCGAATTCTTTTTCTATTCCGCCATTTTCTATCACTTCTCTATACAGCATTCCCTCGTATGCAAGTCCTTGGCTGGCAAGTCTTTCTCTGAAATCGTTGTATATGTCCTTGAGCTTTGTCCATAGCGATAGGAAGAGTTCTTTCAGCTTTGTGTTGTGGTCTTCGGAGAAATTGCTGAAGAAGGTTTTGAGAATCTCCTTCTGCTCTTCCGTGAGATACGAAGCGTCGTCGAATTCATGGATGTCGGCCACGTTGGCAAAGAGCTTGTCTGCATCAGCCATGTTCTTGTCTATGTCGTCGAAATCGCTTATGAGCATTCTACCCCAGTCGTAGAAGTGGTCGAGCGTCTCGTCTTTGCCTGTTATCTTGACGAAGCTTTTATACAGGTCGCAGACCAGCTTTATGGGGTCTCCCACTTCTGCCTTGGAATACTTGCGGAAGAGTTCGCTGATGGTGAGGTAGTTTGGTGCCCACACGGGCTTGCCGGCACATCTATAGAGTTCTTCGTTGAGAAATAGCGAGGCTCTTTTATTCGGGAAGATTATCGCTATGCGCGACAGGTCATTTCCGTATTTTCTTATTATATCCTGTGCTACTATCTGTAGGAATGTTTTCATATTTTCCAATGTATTGTTTTTTACTTTTCCACCTCTTTTATTTCTTTCCTGAATACATACCAGATGTATCCTCTCACATTGGCGTAGCCCATCTGTCTGAGGTATCCGATGTATTGTCTCACCTGGGTGGCGTATTTTTCGTTGGGCTTTCCGAACTTGAAGTCCACCACAACCACTTCGTCGCCGTCTTTCATCACACGGTCGGGTCGTCGTGCCACGATTTCCTTCTTTCCGGTCTTTTCGTCGGTTTCCTCGCAGATTATCGTGCATTCGTTGAAGAGCGTCCATCGGGGCGAGAACCAGTCAGCCACGAGTTCGTTTCCCGTCAGGTATCCGTTGAGCAGGCTCTGCAGCTTCTCCCGGTCCAGGTTGTCTCCATAGAGTATTCCTTCTGCTTCAAACCTGTCGAGCTCGGATTCCACGTCGGCTGCCGTCTTGATGCCAGAGAATATCTGGTGCAGTATGTTTCCCGTGCTGATATAGTCGGCTTTCGGCTCCGTGTTTTCTTCCTGTTCTTCTCCGTTGTTCTCCTGTATGAATTTCTTGCTGTTGTTGCTTTGTCTGAACTCCAGTGGTATTTCGTGGTGTTCTATGGTGGCAGCCACGGAGATGTCCTGCTTCAGGAACACGTTTCCCGACTTCTTGTCCTCCTCTTTAGTCTTGCCAGGGCAGAATTCTCCGTATGTGAACGTGAGTTCTGTACTGTTGTCGTCCTTGCCTTCTATTGTGGCTCCTTTTAGTGACTGTGCCGTTTCCGTCAGGCTCTGCTCTATGAGCATGGAGCGCGTTCCTGCCGCGTTGCGCTTGCCGACGACAAAGAGATTCTTCTTCGGTCGGGTGAAAGCTACGTAGAGCAGGTTGAGGTTGTCTATCGTGTTCTGCATGTGCTCATACTTGTAGTCGTCGGCATAGATAGACTTTGCGAGTGTGGGTGAATAGCTGATGGGGATGAGGGGCAGCTGGCTGAACGGCTCCACGGCTGGATGACACCAGATGTTGTTTCCGTATAGTTCCAGCTTCCAGTCGCAGAACGGGATTATCACGTTGTCGAATTCCAGTCCCTTGCTCTTGTGTATGCTGATTATCCTGAGTCCGTCGATGTCGTCGGTCTGTATGGTTCTCGAGTGCAGGTTTTCGTCCCACTCTCTGAGGAATCCCGCCACGTCTGCCGACATGTCTTTGATGTATGCGTTGAGATAGTCGAAGAATGCGCAGATATATGCTCCGTCCTCCTTCATGCGGTCGAGCCTGAAGATATGGAGCAGCTCCTCGCAGAGCTCGAAGAGCGGCAGTTCTTTCAGCTCTTCCTGGTGTGCGGTATATTCCTCGGGCAGCAGATTGTCGCCCTGGTCTTTCATATTTGTCATTTGACTGCCGGAGAATGTGTCGTTGCCTGTGGCGAGCGAATATTTCTTTGTCAGACAGGCTCTCGTGAGCACGTCGTCTCCGCCATACAGATAGCGCAGGGCATCTATGATGCAGCACACGGCGACCGAATGGTCGAGTCTGAAAGCCTCATCGCTCACGATGTTTATGTCGGGATGGCATTCCGTGAAATAGTTTGCCAGCACGGGTATGTATCTGTTTGAGCGCAGCAGTATAGCTATGTCGCGCTGCCTCACTCCTCTTTGCAGCAGTTCGTGTATGGTGTCGGCTAGTATGGCGAACGTGTTTTCTTCGTAGCCTTCGGTTGGCAGCAGCCTGACGCTCACGAGTCCCTTGGCTTCTCTCTTTATTGTCTTCTGCTCCACGTCGGCATAGGCTGTGTTTATCTGCTGCGCGTTGTTCTGGTCTGTATTGCTTTCGTTGGCGAATTCGGCGGCTATGGCAGAGCGGAAGAATGCGTTGTTGAAGCGGATGATGTTCTGCTCGGAACGGTAGTTGGTGTCGAGCGATTCTACGTTAACGGAGTATCCGGGGAATGCTTCTGAGATATTGCTGAGCAGACTCCATTCTCCGGCTCTCCATCTGTAGATGCTCTGCTTTATGTCTCCCACTATGAGGTTGTCTGTCACTCCCGGGGGCGTTGTCTTGGCATGGCTCAGACATTCGCCGAGCAGCACCTTGAAGTTGTTCCATTGCACTACGCTCGTGTCCTGGAATTCGTCTATCATGATGTGGTTGAGATGTGTTCCTATCTTCTCGAAGATGAATGGCGAGTCGGAGTCGTTTATCATCATTCGCAGCAGGTGTTGCGTGTCGCTGAGCAGGAATCTGTTTGCCTCGGCGTTCATCTCCTTCACCTTGTTTTCTATGTCTCTGAGCAGTCTGAGGTTGTTGATGTTCTTGAGCGTGGCGGCCACGGAGTTCACTATTGTCGCGGCCGTCGTCCTTTCCTTTTCCGCCCTCTCGAGGAGGGGCATGAGGCTCTCGCGTGCTGCCCGTATTATGAGGTCGCGGTTTTTGTTGGTTTTCGCAACCCAGTTCTCTTCGCTTTCCATGCAGTTTGCCACGGTCTTCGGTATGAAATTCCTGTCGCTGAGGTCGTCTTCGGCCAGTCGGTGGAAGTATTTCTGTATTCCGCTTCTCTGCCCGCCCTTGAAATCCTCTTCCTGTATGCCGTATTTGCCGATGAGCCTGAAGAATTCAGAGCTTGTTTCCTTGAGAATTTCCCGTGCGGCGATCTCTTCGGCTCGCAGCTTGGTGCGGTAGGAGGTGAGGAATCTGCTGTCGGAGAGTTTTTCGTTCACAGCTTTCCCGATTTCGCGATACTGGTCGTTGAATATCATCCGTCCAAAATCCTTCACCGAGCCGATGATGTTCCAGCTGTTGTTTTTGTCTATGTTTTCCATTATGAACCTCACGATCCATGAGAAGAGGGGCGACTTTCTGTCGAGTTCCTCTATCATGAGGTCCACTGCTTGGTTTTCCACCGCCGTATCGTTGAGTTCCACTCTGAGGTTTGCCGAGAGGTCCAGTTCGCGCGCGAGGTTCCTGAGCACGCTCTGGAAGAACGTGTCGATGGTCTCCACGTGGAAATAGTCGTAGTTGTGTATGAGGAGCGAGAGGGCTGCCGAGGCTGCTTTTCTGATGTCGTCTTCCGCCATCTGTGTCTCAAGTGCTATCTTTTTCAGATAGTCGTCAGATTCGGCCAGTCCTCGTGATATTCCGTAGAGCTGACTAAGTATTCTGGTTTTCATCTCCTCTGTGGCTTTGTTTGTGAAAGTCACGGCCAGGATGTTTCTGTAGCTTGCCGGATTGGCTACGAGCAGCTTTATGTATGCCACGGCAAGCGTGAATGTCTTTCCGCTGCCGGCACTTGCCTTGTAAACTGTGAGTGAACTCATGTGTGTGGTTTTATTGTCGTTTTTTTTTATTCACCAGTCTCTGAACAGCTCCATGCTCATTCTGATGCCAGTGCCCTCGAAGTGCTTGTTGCTCACCCCTAGGAAGAGCCCTATGGAGAAGAGACGGTTTGTCAGTCCGTAGCCACACTCCAGATAGGGGTGCAGCTTGTCTGTGAAGAGTGTGTTGCAATAGAGCCTCTCCATCTCGATGAATTTTCCCACGAATGGTATTCTCGACACGAGCAGCAGGGGCGACTCATAGGTCAGATTGCTGTTCACGTAGTATTTCGAGGCATTATACCAGTTTTTGTTCAGTAGCTGGAACTCCCCCGTCCAGTCGTCGTTCCATCCCTCTGGGATGGAATTGTATCTGAAGTTCCTGTAGTCCAGAAAGTAGGCCCCCTTGCTTCTTGATGTGTATATTCCGTATCCCATCTTCATCGATAGTACGCGGAGTTTCATCACGGGTATTTTCCACGAGGCGTCTATTTCCATGCGCTCGTAGTTCATGTCAGACCGTATCACTCCCTTTATGCCCCGCTCATAGTCGTAGGTCAGTACGGGGCCCCGGTTCAGCCACGGGCTCCATACCAGCTGCAGGGTGGGGGAGAAGGAGTAATACTTCGGTTTCCTGCCCGTTGCGGCGAAGTCCTGCGGGTCCACCGCCGTACGCCTGTGGTAGGCGAATCCTGCGCCCAGCCTTAGCCTCGGGTTGATGAGGAAACTTGTGCGCAGGCGCCAGTACATGTCTTTGAAGAGGTCGAGCCTCAGGTTCTCCCATCTGATGGAGTCGTACGACTCATGCTTGAGCTGCGTGAGGATTTCCGAATTGAAGATATGGTTGCCCGTTCCGTATTCCGTCTCTATGGTCAGCCGCCTGCCGAGTGTGAGCCGCATCGGGATGTTGAAATACACTTGTCGGAGCTTGAATGAATATCCGAGCCTCGCACCCATGCCGAGCCTTGCGTTGGGGCTGAAATCTAGGTTCCCGTTGAGCTTTATGCGATAGGTCACTCCCTTGTAGCTGCTGTAGCCCAGATAGAGAGGGTTTATTATGGGCGACATTCTGAAGCTCCCCCTCATGTTGCCTCCGAAATCGCCGCCCAGTCTGTCTATGAGATAGCTGCCCAGGTCTTTCCATAAGCTGCTCTCTCTCCGGTTGCGCCTAGTCGTGGCACTGTCGGGGGTAGGGTCGTTCTGCGTTCTGCGGGCTATGAGCGTGTCTATGGCGGCAGGGTCCAGATGGTAGAGCACGTTGTATGCCGACACCACCTTGTTGCCCATGAAGCGCATCTGTGTCCTCACGTTGCTGCTGTGGGGCATGGGCGGATGGTCTTTCTGCATGAGGATGCGGATTCTAAATTTCATCACGTCGATCGTGCCTCTGAATTCCACTTCGTGTATGCAGCCCGCCGAGTCCACGTTGGCTGAGCCTGCCACAAGCTGTATGTTCTTGAAGCGTGGTCGGAACGCCACTCTCATCAGCCCCGTGGTCTTGTTGTGCTCCGTCTTGTATCTGTAGAAGCTCCTGTTAGTGCGCTCAAACGGCGAGAGCAGGAAGCTGTCGAATATCGTGGCGCCGTAGATTCTGGGCCGCAGCAGGATCTTCATCATCGACACCACGTCCTTGTTGCGTGGCACGTTGCCGCTTGACCTCACGAACTGAAGGTCTCTGATTTTTCTATTTGACATAATTAGTCTGAACAGTCTTTCTCCTTGATATTCCCTTCGTCCTTTGGCTATGGGATACATCGACGGCAGGAGTTTAAGAATGAAATTCCTCTTCTTTATGTCGATTCTGAAATTGTGATATATATATAGAGAGGTGTCTGTTCTGGATTGCAGCAAGCTGTCGCCCTTGTCGAAAATCCTGTCAAGCAAGAGATTGTCGACATCTGTTTTCCTTTCGCGCCCCAAGACTCCGGCTGCCGCGCAGAAAACAATAAACATCAGTAAGATGATTCTCCTTTTCAACTCACCTTATTTTATATATGAGACTCCAAATTTCAATTTCTCGTACTGAAGAACTCTGAAATTCCAGTTCGCGGATTAAAATGCAAAGATATGGAATTTTTTTCAAGTTTACAAGGAGACGAGTAAGCAAATAAACAAGGATTTTTTCCTAAATACCTGAGTTCGGGATAAGCGACAGTCGTTTTTCTTGCTATGCCAGATTTCCGAC
>ENA-UOJH01000085-UOJH01000085.1-human-gut-metagenome-genome-assembly--contig:-C148-NODE-85-length-94956-cov-70.945606_pt1 | contig 94956 bp, 110 predicted proteins | sample MGYA00242345_ERZ723892 | MGnify/ENA metagenome assembly ERZ723892 | reverse complement strand
TTGTCGCTTTGCAAGCAAAATCCCACTAAACCCTATAGGTTGCGGATTTGAGGTAGCACTAAAAATGCCTTGAAGCGTGTGTATATCACTGCGCCCGCTCCTCCTGCTGTAGGTAGTGCACCATTCTATTCTCCTACAAGCATAACGCTTTACGTTCCCGAATATGCAATGGTGAGCTACAAGCTCGACAACTACTGGAGCAAGTTCACAAAGGTGGAGCCAAACCCGAACCAGCCCGACAAGGTGAACCTCTACAAGAAGCTGGAGCTTACTAGCAATGCACGCATACCGAACTCGCCGGATCTCTATCTCGGTTATGGTTCTGCGCTCATCGTAAACGGCAACAATCCACAGGTTTTCGGCAGCTATAAGCAGCGTATGGATAAGGATGACACATACACTTCGTCGCTTATCAGCCGTTGTAACGCTATGACTTCCGCAGCTTCAACCATAGAGTATTATTTTGATGCAACCTCTGGCTCTGGCTATTGGCACTACGTATGTATGCCGTTCGATGTGAAGCGCAGCGAAATCACTCCGTTGAATGAAGGCAGAGCTATCGCCGTGCGCTATTACGACTCTGAGTCGCGCGCTACAAACGGCGCAAGCGGCAACTGGAAAGACGTGCCAGCCGACTCTGTGCTGCACATGGGCAAGGGTTATATCTTCCGCATAAACAGTTCGGGCTTTGTAGAACTCCCTGCTACCGAGGAGACACACAATGCCATCTTCCGCAGTGACGCTATAAGCACACCGCTCAAGGAGTATGCTGCCGTAGAGAGCGCCAACGCAGGATGGAACTTTGTGGGCAACCCATATCCTTGCTACTACGACATCTACTATATGGATTTTGCAGCACCTATCACGGTGTGGAGCATCAGCAACCGCACTTACAGCGCTTATAGCGCTGCCGACGACGAATTCGTGCTAATGCCGTCGCAGGCATTCTTCGTTCAGAAGCCCGAACTGGTAGACGCCATCACGTTCCAGCCGGCGGGCAGACAGATCAACAAGACCATCGACCACTCGGCTTTGGCTATGCGCCGCGCAGCACGCAGCACGCAGGTGCAGCGCAAGCTGGTAGACGTGGCGCTGACATGCGCTGACATGCGCCGACCGCGCCGACCGCACACGCGTCGTAGTGAACGCCAACGCTTCTGACGACTTCTGCGCCGACAACGACGCCGTGAAGATGATGGCATACGAGGGCACACCGCAGATATACACCATCGCCGGTGCAGACCAGCTGGCTGTGAACGAGGGTGCTCACCGTGGCGGTAGCGTGGCATTAGGCATGTATCTGCCTGCAGACGACGCATATACCATCGCTGTAGACCGCGACGAACTGGGAGCCAAGTTGCTCGACTACGGTGTGGAGGTAGAGATGCCGTACACCTTCAGCGCTGCTGAGGGATACCTGGACGACCGCTTCACTCTCACATTCGAGGCACCCACTACGGGCATCAACACCGTAGCTACTGACGCCGACGCCGACAACGCTATCTACACTATCGACGGACGACGCGTGAACAGCACCGCTCAGAAGGGCATCTATATTCAGAATCATAAGAAAATAGTAAAGTAAAGCTACTATGATCAAGTCAAGATATATACTGACTCTCCTCGCCATGCTGCTAAGCATGGTGGCGAGAGGACAGGACTTCAACCCCGACAGTCCTCCCGAACCGGGAGCGCGCTACAAGCTGACGGTGAAAGCCCAGCCCGCTGAGGCTGCCACCGTGAGCGGAGGCGGACTGTATGCTGTGAACGCCAATGTGAACGTGAAGGCGGTAGCCCGAAACGCCAACTGGCGCTTCAAGAACTGGACCGACGCTGAGGGCAAGGTGGTGAGCACGAGCAGCTCGTTCACTCACCGCAAGCTGAACAGCGCCGAGACACTCACCGCCAACTACGAGTATCAGAAGACAAGCCGCCTCACCATAGCCTACGACCTGTCGTCGATAAGGGCGAGCGAGGTGAAGGAGTATGCCGTGGGCGTAACCTACTCTTACACGGCGTCTACTTACAGCGACTATACGTTCGTCAACTGGACAACAAGCGACGGAACGGTTATCTCTACAGAACGCACGGTAAGCTATACCGTTACGGAGAACGACGAGACCATCACCGCCCACTACCGCTTCACGCCGGGCAGTCCGGCTGAGCCTAACGAGACGAAGCCGAAGCATAAGGTCTACTTCAAGTGCGACCCCGCAGGTTTGGCAGGGTTCTATCAGAGCAACGGCTTCTCGGTGTCTGAGGGCAGCACGTTCAGCGTGACGGTTTACGACGCAAGCAACTATGAGTTCAAGGGCTGGACGCGCGAAGGCAGTTCCGAAATAATCGGACAGTATCGCACGTTCAACGGCACGATGGGCAAAGAGGATGTGCATCTCGTGGCACATTTCGAGTTCAAGCCGTCGTCGCCCAGCGAGCCGTCTACCGACAGCAAGCAGCGACACAGCCTCTACGCCACAACTACGTCGATGTATCGTGGCGAGACGACGCTCCTGCCTATATACATGCAGAACACGGGCAACGTGAAGACGCTCAGCTTCAAGCTGCATCTGCCTAAGAATCTGACGGTGGATGTGGCCGGTATACAGAAGACGCTGCGCACCGACGCCTACACCGTTCAGGCGGCGCAGGAGGACAGCGTGCTGAGCGTGAGTCTGGAGGGCGGAACGCAGATTGTGGAGCACGACGGAGTGGTGGTGCGCATACCGGTGAGCGCGCAGGAAGCGCTGAAGGACAGCGTGTACACGGTGAAGTTCAGCGACATCGCAGGCACAACTACCGCCGACGCTGTCATCAACTTCACCAGCCGTTCGGGGCGACTCGTAGTGAGCACGCCCGAGGAAGGCGATCTGCAGGCGAAGTTCTCTGTAGAGACATACATGAACCGCGCCCAGTTCACCAATCTTAGCAGCGAAAACGCAAAGACATTCGAATGGAACTTCGGTGACGGCGCTACAAGCACCGAGCGCAACCCTATGCACAGTTACGCCGAAGCCGGCACTTACACCGTGCGTCTCACGGCGCGTGGCATAGTGAAGACCGTCACAGCCGAACAGCAGATAATCATCAACCCTGCCAACACATGGACAGCGAGCGGCGACTACCGACTCGACCCCACAGCGAACAGCGCACGTGCGTTCAAGTCGATGCACGAGATGCTCTCTCTGCTGTCGCAGTGTACGCCCGACGGCACCATCAACATAAAGACCGGCGGTAAGGAGGCGTTCGACGCCAATCTCCAGTCGGCAGACTCGCTGGCGCTGCTCAGCACGCTGACAGAGAAGCTGGACAAGGCGGGCGTCGTGATGACGTTCAAGAACGAAGCGCAGAACCCCGTTACGCTGCAGTTCAACACTGCCGCTAACAGCGCGGATATGCAGAAGGTTACAGACTTCTTCCGCCATATCTCGCTCGACAACGTGGTGGTAACGCTCAACGGAGCCGCGATAAACATCGGCGAGATAGACCGCTTCTCGGCACAGACCATCTGTTCGGGCGCAAGTACGCAGCCCGAAGCGTTCACCGCTATAAGCAGCAGCGAGAAAGTGAAGGTGAAGTGGACGGCAAGTGTGGCTGAGGGCTGCACCGTACGCGGCTATCAGCTCACCGGCACCGGCAATCTGCCCGCCATGACGCTCACGAACGAAGGCAGCAAGACCGACCTCGTTACGTATCACGTAAGCGTAGAGCTTGATGGTGTTGCCATGTACACATATATATATAAGGTGTATGTGAAGCCATTGCTGAAGAGTCTCGCGCTCAGTTCGCCGTCTGACAACGCAACGCTCGAATACGGACAGGTTACGCTCAGCTGCAGCAATCTCGGACAGGCTGCTGTAGGCTATACGTTCCACTATCGCCGCACCGATGCTGAGGCAGAGAACGCAGAAGAGTGGAAGGAAGTGAAGACGACATCGCCCTCAACAGCGTTCGTGCCCGTAGAAGGCGCGTCGTACGAGTGGTATGCTACGGCGCATGGCGAGTGCAACGAGACTGTCGAAAGCCCGCACCGCACGTTCAGCATACGCAAGCGCTCAGACCTTACGGTTGAGTCGGTGACGGTGCCGGCGGAGGTGAAGGCAAACACTACGTTCCAGATCACGGCTGTTGTGCGCAACATCGGTAAGGGCGCTACACGCAGCAGCAACTGGCAGGATATAATCTGTGAAGAGCAAGCTGACGGTTCGTATCGTGAGATTAAGAGAATATCACATAATGGCGTGTTGCAGCCTGGCGATTCGTACACAGTTTCTTTCACAGTCACAAGTCCTGACGCCACGCTAAGCGAGGTCAGCTATTTGGTGGAGACAGACTCTTGGAATCAAGAGACCGAGTCAAAAGAAAACAACAATATGAAGATCTCTGACCCGATCGCAATTATCAATCGTTACATTGATGCTGCCGACTACGAGGCTCTGAAAGTGTTTTATCAGGCAACCAACGGCGGCGCATGGACCAACAAGACATGGCGCATCGGCAGCAATGCCGTAACGTCTACCGGTTGGCCCGGCGTCACATTCGACGAAGAAGGTCACGTACTGGCTATCGATCTTCAGAACAACAACCTCAGAGGCACGCTGCCTACAGAGGGAATGGAGATGAAGAGTCTGCGCACGCTCAATCTGAGCGGAAACAGTTTGAGTGGCGATGTGGCTGCGTTCTGCAAACTCCTGCCAGCGCTTGAGACGCTCAATCTTGGCTACAATCTGTTTACAGAACTTAGCGGCGTTCTGCCTGCCCACATTACCTCGCTCAATCTGCAAAGCCAGCGCGAAGGCTACAGTCTCTCTACCTTCACGCTGCAGGAGTGGGCTATGGGTGACAAGCAGGCCGACATACAGCTCGGAACGCTCATCGCTTACGACCATAAGAACCAGAACTTTGAGGCTCACCCGACGCTCCGCATCTATACTACCGCCAACAACAGTTATGTTGGCGAGATGAGATACACAGACGGAGCCTACCGCTACTATCTCAGCGGCACGTACAACTACGCAAGTGGCACGGAGTTCTGCATCCGATCGTATGAAGGCGTGGCACAGAACAACCGCCTGCGTGCTAAGCTGACGTGGACAAAGGGCGACGTGAACGCCGACGCATCGGTAGACGTGCTCGACGCGCAACAGACGCTCAACTACATCATGGGCACGCAGAACGGCAACTTCAACTATCCGGCAGCCGACACTTATGAGGGCTGCGGCATCAATGTGCAGGACGTTGTGGCAACCATAAACATCTTCATCGGCAGCAACGACAACGTCGACCTGAAGAGTCTTATGGCTGCGCAAAGACGCTGGACGGAGAGCATGGGTGAAGATGCCTCTACAGCTAACGTGCTCAGCGTGGAAGACAACGCATTGTGGCTCGACGCAACCGACCAGGTGGCTGCGCTCGACATCACACTTGCTGGCGTTAAGGCGAACGATGTGAAGCTCGCTATGAGCAAGCAGCGCTATCAGCTCGTGACACACAACACCGCAAACGGTGTCCGCATAGTGATAATAAGCACTACGGGCGACATCCTAAGCGGACGCACCAAGCTGTTGCGACTCGCCAAGCCGACAAGAGTGGAGCAGGCGATGGCTGCTGACATAGACGCACAGCCGGTAGGCGTGGCGTTTGAGGGTCAGACCACAGGCATCGACACCATAACCACAGACGTCGACAGCCGCGAAGCTGTATACAGCCTCGACGGACGCAAACTGAACGGCGTTGCACGCGAAGGCGTCTATATTGTGAACGGAAAGAAAAAGGCTATTAACAGACATCAATAGACATGAAGATCAGAAGATACATAACCATGATGCTGTTCTTGCTGATGTACATCACGGCAACGGCTCAGAACAACCTGTCGGTAGGAAAGCTGACAGGCGGTCAGGGCAAGGACGTGCTGATACCTATCAGCCTTGAGAACACAGACGAGGTGGTGGCGCTACAGTTCGACCTGCAGCTGCCATTCGACCGCTCGTCAAGAACAGCGCCGACGCTGAGCCAATCGCGTATAAACGAACACACGGTGTCGGTAAGAAATCTCGGCAACCATAAATATAGAGTGGTTGTCGTGAATATGAGCAATCGTCCTCTGTCGGGCAACGCCGGCACAATCATCAACTTCCCGATGGCTGTGCCTACAGGTTTGGACCCCGGCACGGAGTACGCCGTGAGTTTGTCGGATGTTATCATCACAAACCGCAAAGGCGACAACATCCAGGGCGATTCTAACGTGAACGGCAGCTACACGGTGCAGCGAGAAAACGCTCCCGACCTTGCTACTACCGATGTTAACATCACCGAGAGCACGCTTGTGCCGGGCAAATCGGTCACTGTAACTTGGAAAGTGAGCAACATCGGCAACGCCGATACGCGCAGCGGTTGGACCGAACGTGTCTATCTCGTGAGCAACGGGACCGAAGAAGCGGTGCACATAGGCAATACCTACTTCAGCAATACGCTGCTTCGGGGCGGCTACATCGCACGCAGCGCCATCTTCAACCTCTCGCAGACCGTCGGTCTCGAAGGCGAAGTGACGGCGAAAGTGGTGGTTGAGCCCAACAGCGGTTGCGGCGAGTACAACGCCGACCGAGCTAACAATACCGCAAGCGGCGGAACCGCCGAGCTTGAGAAGCACTTGTTCCTTACCGCTCCCGACAAGAGCGTGAAGGAAGGCGAGTCGATGCGCCTCACATTGAAGCGTAGCGGCGACCGTAGTATGGACGAGACATTCAGCATAGCTTCGTCTTTGCCCGAACACGCTAAGGTTCCGGCTACTGTTACCATCAGCAAAGGCCAATCGGCAGCGTCGTTCGACGTGGTTTGTCCGGACAACGACGTGGTGAACGACTACTCTAAGGTCACCATAACCGTGAACAAAGCCAACGGATACCCGCAGGATGTAGCTACATCCTTTAATATAAAGGACGACGAACTGCTGCCTCTCACCGTGAAGCTCGACAAAACCGAGTATAACGAGGGCGAAACGATGAAAGCAACCGTCAGCGTGCCTTACCGTATCGGCAACGATACGCTCACGGTCTACTTCAGCGTGGAGAAGCCGAAGCGTTTCCGCCTCCCGAAGAGCTACACTTTCGAGCCGGGAGCGAAAGAAGCTGTGATTGATATTCCTATTATTGACGATAACATCGCAGCCAACGACGAGACATTGCAGCTCAGCGTGTCGGCAGACCATCATCTGACGGGCACAGCGCTCTTTGTGCTGAAGGACAACGACGTGCCGGCGATAAGCATGACTCTGCTGCCCACAACCGTGAGCGAGGCGGCAGGCTACAACGCCATTCACGCCACCATCAAGCGCACCGAGGCAAAGAACAGCAAGATTACGCTGAAGCTGAGCGACGACAGCAACGGCGAACTCTACTACACAACGCCGATAACCATGCCCGAAGGCACAGAGGAAGTGACGTTCCCCATCGGCGTGAAGGACAACCAGAAGGTTGACGGCACACGCAAGGTGAAGTTCAGCGCAGCTATATACATCACCGATTGCGGCTGCTCTGCGATAGGCGACAAGCAGACCGTGGTGAGCGACACCATTACCGTCCTCGACAACGACGGACCGACGCTCAGCGTCACTTCGAACAAGACAACCATACTCGAAGGCGACGCTACAGGCGCTACGCTCACCATCAGTCGCAACGACGCAACGACCAGTCCGCTCACGGTTACGCTGAGCGCGAAGGGCGACGACCTGCAGTTTGCCAAGACCGTGACTATCCCTGCCGGAAAGGAGAGCGTTACAACCCCGTTCGTTGCGTTGAGCAACGAGGCCAGCGAGGGCAACCGCACCATTTCTGTCATCGCAAGCAGCGACGGCTACAGTCCAGGTACGGTGTGGATGCTCATCTCCGACCAGACTCTGCCCGACGCAGAGATGCAGACTCCTGCATGCGACGCAGAGATTGAGGCTGGAAGCAAGGCGAAAGTGACGATAAAGGTGAAGAACATCGGTGCCATCAAGATGCCGAAGGGCACACAGATACGCACAAGTATCGGCTCAAGCTCTACTATGACGCAGACAGATGCCGACATTGCTGTGGGCGCTACCTACACATCTGTTGTGGAGTTGGACGCACCGAGCGTGCCCGGCAACTACAGAGTGACGGCAGAAATCAACCCGAACGGCACCGTAACCGAGTTGCAGACCATCAACAACAGCGCCTATACCGAGACAACCGTAACGACAGCATACACTTACGACATCAAAGCTGAGAAGAATACGTATAACATTGGCGAGAAGGTTGTATTGAACGGCACGGTGAAGACACGCAGCGGCGCTGCGGCAGCCAACGTTGAGGTAGAACCGTACATCATCTATGCCGGTTCGCGTATAGCTCTGAAAGCCACCACCGACGCCGAGGGCAAATACTCTGCAGAGTACACCATCCAGGCTGGTATGGGCGGCGAGTATGGCTACGGTGTCTGCACACCTGACGAGAAAATCAGCGCTCAGCAGGGCACTTTCGCCGTGTACGGCATCTCGCGCACCACAACCGAATACATCAAGCACGAGATGTACGAAGGCGATGTGGCTCGCGGCACTATCAAGGTGAAGAACATGAGCAGTCTGCCTCAGCACAGTCTGACAGCAACCTGCGAACCGAACGAACAGTATGAGGTTACGTTCGGCGGCGACACAGAGCTTGCGGGCGGCGGAACAGCCGAGATAAGCTACACCATCAAGCCGCTTTCGCTCTCTAAAACTAAGGAGTGGGACCGCCTGACGTTCAACATTACAACAGCCGAGGGCGCATCGCTCAGCGTAGTGACCTACAACTACACACGCAAGCATACGCCGAATCTCGTGGTGTCTACCAACAGCATCAACACCACCGTGACCAAGGGCAAGGTGCGCACATATCCTATCGTGCTCACCAATACCGGCATCGCAGAGACAGGCAAGATAACCGTATCGCTGCCAGCCGCGCTTTCCGACTTCATCAGTCTGGCTACGCCTGCCACAATGCCGTCGTTGGCAACGGGCGACAGCGCTACGGTGATGCTTAAGTTCAACGCTGCCAACTACGACGTGAATGTCTACCAGAAAGGTAGCATCGCTATCAACTGCAGCGAGGGCAACGGCAAGCAGATTGGCTTCAACGTGAAGGTGGTGAGTGAGGAGAAGGGTAACCTTCGCATCCGCGTTCGCGACGAGAACACCATATACGGCAACAAGGACGGCGAGCATCCGTACGTCAGCAACGCCAGCGTGCGACTCACCGACTACAACACCGGCGCACTCGTGATGCAGGATGTGACGGGCGAGGACGGCAGCATTACGTTCAACGATCTCAACGAAGGCTACTACCATCTGCACGTTACGGCAGACCGCCACGACACTTACGACCAGAACGTGCTGGTGAGTCCTGGCGAAACAACCGAGCATCTTGCCACAATCAGCTATCAGGCAATCAGAGTAGACTGGACTGTGGAGGAGACAGAGATAGAAGACGAGTACGACATCACCACCAAGCTGACGTACGAGACGCAGGTGCCTGTGCCGGTAGTGGAGATGAACGCTCCCGACGCAATCATTCTTGCCGACATCAACCGCGGCAAGAGCGCACTCTTCAACGTAGTGCTGCGCAACCGCGGACTCATTGCCGCACAGAACGTGCAATACACACCGCCAACAGCAGACGGCTTCGTGTTCATGCCGATGGTGGAATATGAGGGCTTCACGCTCGCACCTGAGCAGAGCTACGTCATACCGGTGCTCGTGATGCACGAGGAGGACTTCAACAGCGACGACTTCGCACGCAACGTGAAGCGCAAGATGGTGCAGCGCGTCGAGGGCAGAGCAAAGAAGTGCTTCGGCGATATGGGTACCAAGTTCGAGTGGCCCTGCGGCGACGGCGCAAAGTACGCATGGATAGGTTCTATTATCAGATTCGTGCAGGACAACGCCGAATGTTCTGACCCACCACCAGCAGGTGGCGGACACGCTGTAATCTATCCTCAGACACAACCCGGACTGGGCGGTGGACCTTATGGCGATTTCGGCGACTATGCAACGGCGAGCGGCGGCAGAACAGACGCCAAGGCTCTGCTTAAGCTGTTCTGTACAGCAATAGAGTGTGTGCCGCTTCCCGACCTGCCAACTTGCGTGGCGCCAGCCATAACCAACGCACTTGAAGGATCGGCACTGCAATTTGCAGGCGACTGCGCTATGGAGTATCTCAGCGGAAAGGTAGCCGACAAGATTCCGTTGTTCAGCTGCCTGAAGGGTATAGCTTCCAACTACGGACCCGACATGGTAGAGTGTCTCGGAAAATGGGGCAAGGAGATGGCCGATAAGTTCAGCAAGGCGCCGATGCGCAAGGCAGCTGCTGCCGAAGACAAGCCGATACCGGCTCTGATGGAGTCGTCGGGCTACAAGCAGTTCCTGTTCTTCAGCTACTTCGACACCTACATGGAGTACAACCGACAGCTCACCAAGGCGCCTGAGGCGCTCGGCATGAAGGACTTCGGCGTGGAGCTGATGTCGGCAATACACAAAGCCGACCTCGAGCTGCAGAAGATGCGCGTGGACGGCACGCTCTGGACGTTCGACCTGAACACCATTCCGGACAACACCACGGTGGATGACAAGAGCCAGGGCGTAGGTCCGTACCTCACATCGCTCATGCCGAACAAGAATGCGGTGATAGCCGACTTCTCGCTGCGCAACTATGTGGAGCGTCTGCGCAACACATGGAGCAAGGAGGACGGACGCGGCTATATCAGCGCTAACCACATGGATGAGGCGGTGGTAGCAGACATTCTGCAGACACGCCAGAACTGTGTGACGAAGCTCGTCAACCTGGGCATACCTACATGGACCGACCTCATGGGAAGCGCACGCAAGGACATGCTGCAATATATGGAGACGCAGTCGGAGAACACCTGCGCACAAGTGAAGCTCGAGATAAAGCAGAAACTGGTGCTCACGCGTCAGGCGTTCCGTGGCACGCTCACCATTGAGAACGGATCGAGCAACGCCATCGAGGACATCCTCGTCGACGTGAACGCTACGAACATGGAGACCGGCTTCATGGCTACATCGCGCGAGATGCAGATAGCCATAGAGAAGATAGAAGGCTTCGAGGGCGAGAAGGACGGCGCATGGCGACTGGGCGCAGGCAAGAAGGGCGTGGCTACCATACTCTTCATTCCTACCAAGTATGCAGCGCCCGAGAACCTCACCACCTATAGCTTCGGCGGAACGCTGAGCTTCAAGGACGGTAGCACGACGCAGAACCGCTCGCTCTTCCCCGTGAGCCTGCAGGTGAAGCCGTCGCCAGAGCTCGACCTCACTTACTTCATGCAGCGCGACGTATACGGCGACAACCCGCTCACGCCCGACGTCGTTGAGCCGGTGATACCTGCCGAGTTCTCGGTGCTCATACACAACAAGGGCAAGGGCGACGCCAACAACGTGCGCATGATTACGAAGAAGCCTGAGATTGTGGAGAACGAGAAGGGACTGCTCATCGACTTCGACATCATCAGTTCGAGCCTTAACGGAGGCGAGAAGACGATGGCGCTTGACGATGACATCGCTACGCAGTTTGGCACTATAGCCGCCGGCACTGCCTCGTACGCCACATGGGACCTCACAGCGTCGCTCATGGGCCACTTCACCGAGTACGACGTGAGTGTTACGCACGTGACCGACTACGGCAACCCCGACCTCTCGCTGCTCGACCGCGTCACCATACACGAACTGATACACAGCCTGAACGCCACAATCGGCGACAAGGTGTATCGTGCATGGATCACGAACGACGAGTCTGACGCCGAGGATGCGCCCGACCATATCTACTTCGCCAACGGCACCGACGAGGAGCTCGTGACGCTGAGCGGGGAGACCAGAATGGAGCGCATCGACGCTACGCACTACCGCGTGACGGTGCCTACGAACGTGCCGCGCAACTGGTTTTACACGGCTGTGGCTAACCCGGCGGGCAAGTACGCGAAGATACTCAGCATAACCGACGAGACGAACAACCGACCGCTCGACCCGGCTAACTTCTGGACAACCGACTACACGATGAAGGACGGCATCGACCCGCAGCTCGACTATCGTCTGCATATTGCCGACATCGTTTCGGGCAAGGGCACGAACAAGTACATCGTGGAGTTTGAACCGATACCTGAGCTGCGACTCGACGTGAAGAGCATCACGACGGTGCCTGCCGACGACCAGATTGCGGAGAAGCCTATCGAGGAGCTTACCGTGGAGTTCAACAAGGACATCAAGCCCGAGACCTTCACACGCGAGGACATCGTGGTGCGCCACGAGGGCAAGCTCTACAGCGGCGACATCGCCATCGCGCCGAAGGACGAAGCCACGAAGCGCGTGTTCAAGCTCAACACAAGCGCTCTCAGCGAGAACGGCTACTACGTGCTGCAGGTGAAGACCGACAACATCACCGACGCCGAGAACTATCTGGGCGCTGATGGCAAGATGGTGAGATGGATGCTCTTCAAGGACGGACTGGTTCACTACAACGTGCATGTTCTGCCGCTTGCCGACTGGGGACGTGTGGAGTGTGTGAAGGACGCTCCTGCAGAGACTCCTGCCGCTTTTGCAAAGCGCGGCATGAAGAAGGCTGAAGCCAACAGCGGACAGCTGGCTTACGGCGGCGGAATGACCTTCAAGGCTACGCCGAGCAAGGGCTACAAGTTCGTTTGCTGGAAGGACAACGCCACCGACGAGGTGCTCTCAAACAACGCCGAATACCACGTGGAGGCACGCAACACGCTCGACATATCGGCTGTGTTCGAGGCTGAGACGTATAAGGTGACGGTGAAGTGCGACGCCGACGGCGGAACGATGGACGTGGCATCCGGACTCTACGAGTACGGCACGAAGCTCACGCTCGACGCCAAGCCCAACGAGGGCTATCGTCTGGACGGCTACAAGCTCAACGGCGTGCAGACCGCGACTGCCGCTCCGTATGAACTGACAGTTGAAGGACCGACAGAGGTGGAGGTGCTCTTCCACGACCTCTCGCCCGTAGACGTGATTCTCGACGAGCGCAAGGACTATCAGCGCCCCGTTGAATACGTAAGCGCAGCGAGTCTGCAGAACGGCACGAACGTGAAGCTCTACCGCTCGTTCCTCAAGGAAGCATGGAACACTATCTGTCTGCCGTGCGCCGTGGAGAACCCAGAGGAGGTGTTCGGTGCAGGCACGCAGGTGGCAAAGCTCGCAGGCATGACGCCGACGTCGCTCACCTTCGGGTATGTAGAGAAGATGGAGGCTAACACGCCGTACATCATAAAGCCTACAGCGGTGAACAACGCAGCTTACGCCAACGTAGCGTCGCCAACGGTGCTCTACGACCTCGGAATGTGCACGCTCGAAGACCTGCCGGAGGGCATGGACCGACCGACGTACGAAACCGAGAGCGGAGTGTCGTTCATCGGAGCGTACCGTGTGGAGAACCTGCCGGCTAACGAGGGCTACTACTACATCAGCGGCAACAAGTTCTACTACATCGACGTGCCCGTGCCCACAACACGCTACCGTGGATTCTTCCATTCCGATGTACACAACGGCGCGATGCTCAGTCTGGCTTTCGGCGGCGGAACGACAACCATAGAGGATGTCTACTTCCTGCCGTCAGGCGCCGGCGACATCTACGACCTCACTGGCAAGAAGGTGCGCTCGAGCGGCGAGTCGCTCGATGGACTGAAGCCCGGCGTGTATATCACGAAGAACAAGAAGTTTGTTGTGAAGTGATGATAGGTGGTGAGATGTTGAGATGTTGAGATGTTGATGTGTTGATGTGTTGATATGTTGACATTTGATATTTCGATGTTGACATTTGAGATGTTTCGATATTGACATCTCCCACTACTTTCAATGAAAAATCCCTCTAAGAGGGACAAATCTGCTGAATATTTCCCTCAATGAGGGACGTTTTAAGCCCAAAACGTCCCTCAATGAGGGATTTTTTTTGTATCTTTGCATTATTAATCAAACGTCTACAAGCTATGATAGAATTGAAACTTTATGAATACATGCGCGAATTGCTTAAGCAGATACCCACCACATTCGTGCGTTATAAGTATGACGATATCAGTTGGGATAGTCGTTTGGTGGGAATACTTGGTCCGCGAGGCATCGGCAAGTCGACAATGATATTGCAGCGTATAAAGAATACGCCCGAAAACCATAGCCTCTACATCACAGCCGACAATATGTACTTTGCCGACCATAAGCTCTTCGACCTTGCCGATAAGTTTGTGAAGGAGGGCGGAACGCATCTGTATATCGACGAGGTACACAAGTATAGCGGCTGGAGCAGAGAACTGAAACTGATGTACGATATGCACCCTTCGCTGCACATCGTCTTTACCGGTTCTTCGGTGCTCGACATATATCGTGGCGAGTCCGACCTCAGTCGTCGTGCCTTGCTCTATTTCATGTACGGCTTGTCGTTCAGAGAGTATCTGTCTTTCTTCCATGGCATAGAGAGTCCGGTTTACACTCTCGACGACATCCTCAACAACCGAGCAGTGCTTAATGCCGTAGAACATCCGCTGCCACTCTTCCGCGACTATATGAGCCGTGGCTATTATCCCTTCTCCGTTCAGGGCGATTTCCCGATGCGTATGGAGCAAGTGGTGACGCAGACTATAGAAGTGGACATACCGCAGTATGCCGATATGAAAGCCTCTACAGCCCGCAAGCTGAAGCAACTGCTTGCAATTCTCTCGCATCTGGCTCCATACAAGCCCGTAGCAGACAGTCTGGCGTCGGAGATAGGCGCAAGCAAGAACAGCATACCCGATTATCTGGCTTATCTTGAGAAGTCGGGTATGATAGGACTGCTGCGCGACGACACTTCGGGCATACGCAATCTTGGAAAGATAGAGAAAGTATATATTGACAATCCAAGTCTGATGACGGTTCTTGCTGGCGGTACGCCAGATATAGGCAATCTGCGCGAGACCTTCTTCTACAATCAGATGCGTGTGCGCAATGAGGTGACAGCCTCACGCCAGTCCGATTTCGTCATTGGCAAGTACACCTTCGAGATAGGCGGACGCAAGAAGGGCAAACAGCAGATAGAAGGCTTGGACAATGCCTATATCGTGAAGGACGATATAGAAACAGGCTTCGGCAATATCATTCCGCTGTGGTGCTTCGGATTGAACTATTAGTACATCGGTATCGTAGGAGGAGGGTGTGCATTCTATGTTTCTATACACCCTCCATTGGTTACTGAAATACAAATTGTAACCTTGTACCAACAAAACCGAGCGGCGTATTTTGGCTCATATTACAGTAAAGATTCTTTATCTTTGTTTACGAAAAATCATCGTGTAGCGTCCGCCGCCCGATCGGATTCCGTCCGCCGCCCGATCGGATTCCGTCCGCCGCCCGATCAGATTCCGTTCGCCGTCCGATCGGATTCCGTTCGCCGTCCGATCGGATTCCGTTCGCCGTCCGATCGGATTCCGTCCGCCGTCCGATCAGATTGCGTCCGCTGCCCTTTATAAGATGGCAAGTTTATATAGTAGCGGAGGTCTCCGGCCTCCGCAGCAACCAATGCAGCAAACTCTATTATTATTAAAGATGATTTGTATTCGACTTGTTGCTGCGGAGGCCGGAGACCTCCGTTACTTATAAGGTTCATGATTGAACCATACCATTTTTGTTAAAAGATTTTGCGGAAGTAACGCGCAATACGGAAAAAATCATTAATTTTGTTTCTGCTGTTACAGCAAAGTATTGTTTAACCGAACTTACACTAACGTTTAACCGAATTTACACTAACCCGTATATGACAGGAAAAGACTTAGCTTGCTCTCTGGCAACGTGCATTGCGTCGCTGACCGCAAGCGCTTATGAAAAACCGCAGGTTTGCACGCTACATACCAACTGGACCTTCTGTCAGGTGGGCGACACGCTATGGAGCGACGCCAAGGTGCCCGGAACCGTGCACCAGGACCTGCTAAACCATAACCGAATACCGAATCCGTTCTACGGCATGAACGAGGAAGCCGTGCAATGGGTGGAGAACGAGGACTGGATGTATCGCACATCGTTTGTCGTAGACGAACAGCAGCTTAGCCGCGACGCCGCCGTTCTGGAACTGGACGGACTCGACACGTATGCCGACGTGTTTCTCAACGGAGCCTTGATATTGCGGTCGGACAATATGTTCGTAGGACACAAAATAGAGGTGAAGCCGGTGCTTCGCAAAGGAGTGAACCGGCTGCTCGTGCGCTTCCGTTCGCCAGTGAAGGAGGTGCTGCCGCAGTTGCAGACCAACGGCTTCGACTATCCTGCAAGCAACGACCATTCGCCTTGGCGCACGAGTGTCTACACGCGCAAGGCACCTTACTCATACGGATGGGACTGGGGCATACGCCTGGCTACGTGTGGAATATGGCGCCCCGTGCGCCTGGTGTTTTCGGATGTGGCAAGGATAGAGGACTACTATGTCTGTCAGGATGCGGTGACGCAGGCTAAGGCGGATGTAGACAATCGGCTGGAGATAAACAATGTAACCTCCAGCACCGTCTCGGCTTTGCTGAAGGTGGATTATCACTACTCTGACAGCGACACGAAAGAAATAAAGAAACAGATAGAACTGCGCCCGGGAGCCAATACGGTGAGTCTGCCCGTGAGCATCAAGAATCCACATCTGTGGATGCCCAACGGTTGGGGCGAACCGTCGCTGTATAAGTTTACGGCATCGCTGTCGGTAGACGGGGTGGAGATAGCGAAGCAAGAGCGGAATGTAGGTCTGCGCACGGTGAGAGTGGTGATGGACGACGACGAGCACGGCAAGTCGTTCTACTTCGTAGTGAACGGCAAGCCGATGTTCGCAAAGGGTGCCAACTTCATTCCCGACGACGCCCTGCTGCCCAACGTAACGCCCGAGCGATACAAACGCATATTTGAGGACGTAAAGGCTGCCAACATGAATATGCTGCGTGTGTGGGGTGGAGGCATCTACGAGGACGACGAGTTCTACGACGAGGCAGACCGCAACGGCATACTGATATGGCAGGACTTCATGTTCGCCTGCAGTTCGTATCCTCACGACCCGCTGTTCGTCGGACGGGTGAAGAGCGAGGCAGAATACAACATAAAGCGTCTGCGCGGACATGCGTCGCTTGCCATGTGGTGCGGCAACAACGAGATATATGAGGCTATGCGCTACTGGGGATGGCAGAGAAAATACTCTGCCGAGGCTTTTGCCGAGATGGAGCGTGGCTACGACGTGCTGTTCCGTGGACTGCTGCCGAAGATGGTGGAGAGGCTCGACAACGGCAGATTCTATATGCACAGCTCGCCGTACGAAGCCAACTGGGGACGCCCCGACAGCTGGAAGACAGGCGACAGCCACAACTGGGGCACATGGCATGGACGCAAGCCGTTCGAGAGCTTCGACACGGACGTGCCGCGCTTCATGAGCGAATACGGTTTCCAGGCGTTCCCCGAGATGAAGACGATACGCACGTTCGCCGAAGAGAAAGACTTTGAACTGGAGTCGCCTGTAATGAATGCGCATCAGAAAGCCGACATAGGCAATGCGCTTATCAAGCAGACTATGCGACTGTACTACAGGGTGCCTGAGAGGTTTGAAGACCTGGTGTACGTTGGACTGGTGCTGCAGGGGCAGGGCATACGCCACGGCATCGAGGCTCACCGCCGCAACCGACCTTACTGCATGGGCAGTCTCTTCTGGCAGCTGAACGACAGTTGGCCAGTGGTGTCGTGGTCGGGCATCGACTACTACGGCAATTGGAAGGCGTTGATGTATCAGTCGAAGCGGGCGTTTGCCCCCATCCTGATCAACGCCATAAAGGAGGGTGATGACCTCTGTGTGTATCTTGTCTCGGACGAACTGCAAGACCATGACGGCGTAAGGCTGGACGTAGAGCTGATGGATTTCGACGGAAAGGTGCATGGCAAATGGACGCAGAACGGCAAACTCGCTGCCAACGCCTCGGTATTCTTCATGAAGAAGTCTGCAGATGAGTTGCAGGGCAAGCTAAGCGCTGCTACCTCATTGCTTCACTTCACACTGAAGGCAAATAACGGAGCTACGCTCGCCGATGACGTCTTTTACTTCGCTTATCCGAAAGACCAAAAGTTGCCCGAGGCTAATATAGAGACAAGCGTGAGACGGCGAGGCGACACGATAGAGATGACGCTGAAGACCGACAAGCTGGCTCGCGACATTTTCGTAGAAGTGCCTGTGCAAGGCGTTCGCTTCACCGACAACTTCTTCGACCTGCTGCCCGGACAGCGTAAGAAGATAACAATAACATCGCCAGAAGAACATTCGCTGAACGACTTCACGTTCAGACTGCATCAGTTGGGCGGCGTGAGATAAATTATTGCTGGTTCATCCGGAATTTGAAGTGATTCAACTGTGAACCTACAAGTAGCGGAGGTCTCCGGTCTCCGCAGCACCAAGTCGAATACATATCATCTTTAATAATAATAGATGTTGTGCATCATTGGTTGCTGCGGAGGCGGGAGACCTCCGCTACTATATTGTATTGATATGGATTAGAGGTCGTCGAAGTTAACGGCTTCCTCCTTGGGGCGCTTGTGTGTGTTGGGCTGTTCTGACGAACCTTCCTTTGCAGGCTCGGTAGCTTTGTGGTGTTCTATTGGTGCGCCATTCTCGTCGAGCACTATCTCCTCCTCAACATGTATGCTGTCGGAGCGTGAAGAGTCAGCCTTCTCGCGAGTGTAGTAGCTCTGGCAGTTGTACATCGACGAGGTGATGTCGGCATCCTTCGGCTTGCCGAACTTCACGCGATACTTGGCGAACGCAGGGTCGTTGAGCACAGACTGCAGGAAGAGTCCGCAGATAGGCAGAGCGGTGCGCGAACCCTGTCCGAGAGCGCCGGTGCGGAAGTGGATGCAGCGGTATTCGCCGCCTACCCATGCGCCTACGACGAGCTTCGGGCTGACGCCCATGAACCATGCGTCGGAGTGGTTGTTGGATGTACCGGTCTTGCCGCCCCAGTCGGTGTCGCGGAATTTGCCCACGTATCCGTTGAGGCTCATCGAAGTGCCGCCCGGTTCGCTTGTGCCGCCCATGAGGAGCTGCTGCATGAGGAATGCACTCTTATAAGGTATCACCTGCTCCTCGTTCATCGGCGCACGGTATACCTCCTTGCCGTTGCGGTCGACAATGCGCGTAACGAGAACGCGCTTCACGTACTTGCCGTCGTTGGCTACGGTGCTATAGGCGTTGGCAAGCTCGAGCAGGTTGATGTCGCTCGAACCGAGGGCGAGCGCCGGAGTCTCGTCGAGCGGACTCTCGATGCCCATCTTATGCGCCGTCTCAGCGATGCGCGTGATGCCCATCTCCTGTCCGAGGCGCACGGCGATAGAGTTGATGCTTCGTGCGAAGGCAGCCTTCAGCGGTATAGAGTCGCCGGTGAAGTAGCCGTTGGCGTTGGTAGGCGCCCAGGTCACCTCCTCGTTATGCTTCTTGTCGAACACCTGCATAGAGAAGTATTCGTCGCGACGCTTGTCGCACGGCGTGAGTCCCTGGTTCATAGCCTCGGTGTAGACGAAGAGCTTGAACGTAGAGCCCGGCTGGCGCATTGCCGTCACCTTGTCGTACTTCCACGACTTGAAGTCGATGTCGCCCACCCATGCCTTCACGGCGCCGGTCTGTGGCTCCATAGCCACGAACGAGCAGTGCATGAAGTGAACCATGTAGCGGATAGAGTCCATTGTAGACATCTCCTTCTCTATTGTGCCGTGCTCGTAGTCGAAGAGCTTCACCTTGTGCGGGCGGTTGAGGTAGTACTCGATGGAGTCGGGGTTGTTCGGGAAGCGTGTAAGCAGATACTTGTATACGGGCTGGCGCTTGGCTATGCCCTCGATGAAGCCCGGGATGACGTTGTGATTCTCGTCCTGCCACGGGTCTTGGTTACCCCAGTGGTTGTTGAAGTTGCGCTGCACCTGCTTCATCTGCTTTATGGCTGCCTCCTCGGCGTACTTCTGCATACGCGAGTCGATGGTGGTGTATATCTTCAGACCGGAGGTGTAGAGATCGTAGTCGTTGTCGCGGCACCATGTGCGCAGCTCGTCGGCAACAGCCTCGCGGAAGTAGAGCGCCGTGCCGTCGTAGTTGCTCTCAACGCTGTAGTTGAGCTTGATGTCTATCTTGGAGATAGAGTCGTAGTCGGCGCGTGTCATGTCGCCGTGGCGTACCATGTTGCTGAGTACAACGTTGCGGCGGCGCAGCGAGTTCTCGGGGTTGGCGAGCGGGTTGTAGTAGGTGGTGGCCTTCAGCATGCCCACGAGCACAGCCGCCTGCTCGACGGTGAGGTCCTTCGGCGAGCAGTTGAAGTAGGTCTTCGCTGCGGTCTTGATGCCGAAGGCGTTGCTACCGAAGTCGACGGTGTTGGCGTACATGGTGAGAATCTCGTTCTTGTTGTGTGTCATCTCGAGCTTGGTGGCTATGATCCACTCCTTCGACTTGACGATGAGCATGCGCACGCCTGGAATCATGCCGAGCAGACCGGTAGAGTAGTTGGTGCGCATGCGGAACATGTTCTTGGCAAGCTGCTGCGTGATGGTAGAGGCGCCGCGTGCGTCGTGATGCACCACAGCGTCCTTCACTGCGCTCACAAGACCTCTGTAGTCGATGCCGTGATGGCTGTAGAAGCGCTCGTCCTCGGTAGCGATGAGAGCCTTCCAGAAGACGGGGTTCACGTCCTCGAACTTCACCGGTGTGCGGTTCTCGTTGAAGTATTTGCCGATGAGCACACCATCGTCGCTGTATATCTCCGATGCCTCACTGGTTACGGCATCCTTGATGGCGATGAAGCCCGGCGACTTGCCGAAGAGCCACAGGAGGTTGATGTCGACAGCTCCGAGGTAGAGGAAGAAGGCAACGATGCACGAAGCTATGCCTATGAGTGTCTTAGCGTACCATTTGCGGCCTCGGTAGAGGTTGCGGTACCAATGGCAGAAAGTGCGCGCCTTCTGCAGACACCAGGTGAGAATCAGCTTTACTTTTTTCATCTTATTGTTATTTTTCAAGTTGCCGCATGCCGATGACATGCCGCCGGTTTATTTATTGATTTATAGTTATGAATATGCAAAAGTACATATTTTGCTTAACCTACGAGACTTGTATCAATGAAATTTATGATTTCTTTAATGTTATCGGGGCAGAACCAGTGGATAGAAGCGTCGCGCTTGAACCATGTCTGCTGCTTGCGGCAGTAGCGACGGCTGTTGCTCTGTATCTTGAAGATGCACTCGTCGAGGGTGGTGAGTCCGTCGAGATACTCGAACATCTCCTTGTAGCCCACGGTGTTCAGGGCGTTCTCCGAGCGCTGCGGGTAGACGGCAAGCGCCTCCTGCTCGAGTCCGGCGTCAATCATGTCGAGAACGCGCGCGTTGATGCGGTCGTAGAGCACGTCGCGCGGGCGGGTCAAGCCAATCTTTATGATGTTGAACGGGCGCTCCTTGCGCTCGCTCTTGCGAAACGAGGTGTAGGTCTGGCCCGTGCAGTGGCATATCTCGAGTGCATGCACTACGCGGCGCGGATTGTTGCGGTCGACAATCGCCCAGTGCTCGGGGTCGAGCAGCTTCAGTTCGGCAACGAGTCGCTCAAGTCCCTCGTCGGCAAGTCGCTGCTTCATCCATTCGCGCGTCTCGTCGTCGACAGTGGGTATGTCGTCGATGCCGTTGCACACGGCGTCGATGTACATCATCGAGCCACCCGTGAGCAGCGCCGTGTCGTAGCGCTCGAAGAGGTCGGCGGTGAGCAGCAGCATCACATCGCTCTCGTACATCGACGCACTATAGTAGTCGCCGATGTGGTGGGTGCCAACGAAGTAGTGAGGCACTCGGGCGCGCTGTGCGGCGGTGGGTGCGGCGGTGCCTATGGGTATCTCCTCGAATATCTGTCGGGAGTCGGCGTTGATGATCGGTATATTGAGGTGCTCGGCCACTTGCAGGCACAGTTCTGTCTTGCCTACGCCCGTCGGACCGAGTATTACTATCAGTGTTTTTGCCATATAATATACGGAAACAAAAAAAGAGACAATAGCGGCAACGCAGTATCTCGAAAGCTGCATTGTCTCTATTGTCTCTATTATCTCTATTTCTTGAAAAAGTAGTGTTTTTTTGATGATGTCTATCGGATGATTCCGCGCTGTGAAGTCTCTACGAAGTTGAGGATGTATTCCACTTCCTTTGTCATAGGCAATGTCTTGCGTACCTCCTCGATGCCTTCCTTCAGTGTGCCTGTGTTGTAGAGCAGGCGGTAGGTGTTGTGGATGAGGTCGATCTGCTCCTTGCTGAATCCGCGGCGGCGCAGACCTACGATGTTCAGACCGCAATACTTCAGTGGGTCGCGACCGGCAATGATGTACGGCGGGATGTCCATCGGAGAGCGCGAACCGCCCTGCACCATTACGTAGCCGCCGATGTGGCAGAACTGGTGAACGAGGACGCAACCTGAAAGGATAGCGTTGTCGTCGATGACTACCTCGCCGGCAAGCTTTGTAGAGTTGCCGATAATCAGTCCGCTACCGAGCACGCAATCGTGTCCTACGTGCATGTTCTCCATCAGAAGGTTGTTGGAGCCGACAACGGTCTTGCCTTTCGACGCTGTACCGCGCGAGATGGTTACGTTCTCGCGGATAGAGTTGTTGTCGCCGACAACGCAGGTCGTCTCCTCGCCACGGAACTTGAGGTCTTGCGGCTTTGTAGAGATGCTTGCGCCGGGGAAGAACTCGTTGTTGCTGCCGATGCGTGCACCTACATGGATGGTTACACTGTTCTGCATTACGTTGTTATCGCCGATTTCTACATCACGGTCGATGTAGCAGAACGGGCCGATGATGTTGTTATCGCCAAGCTTTGCTTCGGGATGTACGTATGCTAAAGGACTGATTTGATTCATCTTGATTATATTTTATGGAGATGTGCCAAAATGAAGTTACACGTGGCAGACTCCCTTTTGACACATCTTCTTTACTGTTTACTTGTTCTTTACAATCTGTGCTGTGAATGTAGCCTCCGAAACGACGTGGTCGCCTACGAACACGTAGCCCTTCATTGACGAGATGCCATGGCGCAACGGCGCAAGCAGGTCGACCTTGAAGAGAAGTGTGTCGCCCGGAACAACCTTCTGGCGGAACTTCACGTCGTCTATCTTCATGAAGTAGGTAGACCAGCGCTCTGGCTCTTCGAGAGTGTTGAGCACCAGCAGACCGCCGCACTGAGCCATCGCCTCAATCTGAAGCACGCCCGGCATGACAGGCTCCTGCGGGAAGTGGCCTACGAAGAACGGCTCGTTGGCTGTGATGTTCTTCACGCCTACGATGCTTGTGGCGCCGAGGCTTATCACCTTGTCGACAAGCTGCATAGGATAGCGATGGGGGAGAAGCTCGCGGATGCGGATGTTGTCCATCAGCGGTGCTTCGTTCGGGTCGTATATCGGTGCCTGAATCTCGTGCTTGCGAATCTCGCGGCGCATGAGGCGTGCAAACTTGTTGTTGATGGTGTGACCGGGGCGTGTGGCGATGATGCGGCCCTTGATAGGCTTGCCGATGAGAGCCATGTCGCCGATTACGTCGAGCAACTTGTGGCGTGTGCACTCGTTGTCCCAAACAAGCGGCTTGTGCTGTATGTAGCCAAGCTCAGTAGCGTCGCGACGCTCTACGTGAATCATGTCTGCAAGCGAGTCGAGACGTTCCTGTGTGGTCTGCATCTCGTAGATGACGATGGCGTTGTCGAGGTCGCCGCCCTTGATGAGGTTGGCCTTCAACAGTGGCTCGATGTCGCGTACGAATACGAAGGTACGTGCCGGAGCGATGTCGGTGCCGAACTTGTCGATGCAGTCGAGTGTGGCAAACTGTGAGCTGACGAACTTGGAGTTGAACGAGCACATTGCTGTGAGCGAGAACTCCTCGTCGGGGAGGATGGTGATGCAAGAACCGGTCTCCTCGTCCTTCACCTCAATCTTGTGGCGGATGATATACCAGTCCTTAGGAGCGTTCTGCTCCTCAATGCCCACCTCGTTGATCTTGTCAACGTACAGAGCCGCACTACCGTCGAGGATAGGGAACTCGGGGCCGTTCACCTGGATGAGACAGTTGTCGATGCCCATAGCGTAGAGGGCAGCCATACCGTGCTCAATGGTAGACACGCGCATATCGCCTTTACCCAAAACGGTGCCACGCTGTGTGTCAATTACGTTCTCAGCGATTGCCTGGATTGTAGGCATACCGTCGAGGTCGATGCGCTGTATTTTATAGCCAGTGTTCTCAGGGGCAGGGTTGAATGTCACGGTGAGACTCAAACCTGTGTGCAGGCCTTTGCCGCACAAAGAGAAACTGCCTTTAAGTGTCTTTTGTTTTGACATTATTATATTGTTTGTTGTTTATTTATCGTTGTTCTTGAGCGACTCCAACTCTTTCTTCAGGTCGTTCAAGTCCTTGTACATATCGGGCAGACGACGGAAGATAGCCTGCGACTTGAAGTACTGGCGGAGTGGCATCGGCGGTGTGCCGATGAGTTCTTCGTTGCCTTTCAAGTTGCCCGGTACGCCCGACTGTGCTCCGAGAAGGGTGCGGTCGCCGATTGTGATGTGGCCTGCCAAGCCTACCTGGCCGCCGAACATACACCATGAACCTACCTTTGTGCTGCCTGCAATGCCTACCTGGGCAGACATTACGGTGTTCTCGCCAATCTCCACGTTGTGGGCAACCTGCACGAGGTTGTCGAGCTTAACGCCCTTGCGGATGAAGGTAGAACCCATTGTCGAACGGTCTACACAAGTGTTAGCGCCGATCTCAACATTGTCCTCGATGGTCACGATGCCAATCTGCGGTATCTTGTCGTAGCCTTCTGAGTTAGGAGCGAAGCCGAATCCGTCAGAACCGATTACGCTGCCGGCGTGAAGTGTTACGTTGTTGCCGAGCTTACAGCCCTGATAGATGGTCGTGTTAGGGTAGATGAGGCAGTTGTCGCCCATCTTCACGTTGTCGCCGATTACGGCGTGAGGATAGATCTGGCAGCTGTCGCCTACAACGGCGTTGTCGCCGATGCATGCAAACGGACCCACATAGCAGTCCTTGCCGAGCTTTGCAGTCGGCGATACGTATGCCTGCGGAGCAACGCCAGTCTTCTTCGGCTTGCTTGCTTCATAGATTTGGAGCAGCTTGGCAATACACTCGTATGCGTTGTCAACACGTATGAGTGTGGCCTGAACGGGGTGCTCAAGCTCTACATCGTTGTTGACAATCACTACCGACGACTTGGTGTCGTAGATGTAGTGGGTGTATTTCGGGTTTGAAAGGAATGAGATGGCGCCTTCTACACCTTCTTCTATCTTTGCGAAGGTGTTGATTTTCGCATCTTTGTTGCCTTCTACGCGACCGCCAATCACGCTCGCTATCTGTTCTGCTGTAAATTCCATTTCTGTTTTTTCTATGTTATTCTTGCAAATATATAGATGATAGTTGTCTATAGATATTGCAAATGTAAGAAAATTAATTTACATTATGCTTTTTAACAATACATATTTATCAATTTTGTCTGAAAATACGTCAGTTTTTACGAAAAAAGCCCGATGTGAGGCTTTAAATGCCGTATTTTTTCAGCTCAGCGTCCATCTGCATCTGCAGTTCCTTTGCCTTCTCTGCAGCAACGGTTGCGAAGTCTTCGCCGTTAGAAGCGTAGATGATTCCGCGAGAGCTGTTGACGAGAAGTCCGCAGTCGGCGTTCATGCCGTACTTGCATACTTCCTCAAGCGAACCGCCCTGAGCGCCAACGCCAGGAACGAGCAGGAAGTGGTCGGGAACTATCTTGCGGATATCCTCGAACATGCGGCCCTGTGTAGCTCCAACAACGTACATCATGTTCTCCTTGTCGCCCCACTGCTGAGATGTGCGCAGCACCTTCTCGAACAGACGCTCACCGTCCTTGTCTTCTGTGAGCTGGAAGTCGTGACTTCCCTTGTTGCTGGTGAGAGCGAGCAGGATAACCCACTTGTCCTTGTAGCCGAGGAACGGCGTAACGCTGTCTTCGCCCATGTACGGAGCTACGGTGAGCGAGTCTACGTCGTACTCGTCGAAGAATGTGCGAGCGTACATTGCACTTGTGTTGCCGATGTCGCCGCGCTTTGCGTCAGCCACGATGAAGTGGTTGGGGTAGTTCTCCTTCAGATACTTGATTGTCTTCTCGAAAGAGATGAGACCCTTCACGCCGAATGCCTCGTAGAAAGCGAGGTTTGGCTTGTAAGAAACGCAGTAGGGGGCTGTTGCGTCGATGATTGCCTTGTTGAAGGCGAAGATCGGGTCTTCCTCGTTGAGGATATGCTGCGGCACCTTCTTCAAGTCGGTGTCAAGACCTACACAGAGGAACGAGCGCTTTGTCTTTATCTGGCTTACTAATTCTGATCTGTTCATAACGATTGGTTTTACAAATTGATTATACAATAAGTTTTATAAACTGATGCTAAAAAATAGATATAATTGCTTTTGGTTGCAACCGATTACAATTCGTTCTCCTTCATCTTCTCCGCATTCTCAGCTACGGTGAGTGCGTCGATCATCTGCTGGATGTTGCCGCCCATGAAGCCGGGAAGGTCGTATACGGTCATGCCGATGCGATGGTCGGTTACACGGCCCTGCGGGAAGTTGTATGTACGAATCTTTGCCGAGCGGTCGCCGGTAGAGACGAGAGTCTTGCGGCGGTTTGCAATGTCGTCGACATACTTCTGGTGCTCCTTATCATATATATATGTACGCAGACGTGCAAGAGCTCTTTCCTTGTTCTTAGGCTGGTCGCGGGTCTCGGTACACTCGATGAGGATTTCCTCAACCTCTCCGGTGTTCGGGTTCTTCCACATATAGCGGGCACGCACACCCGACTCCACCTTGTTCACGTTCTGTCCGCCAGCACCTGAAGAACGGAATGTATCCCACTTGATTTCGCCCTCGTTGATATTAACCTCGAACGGGTCTGCCTCAGGAAGAACGGCTACGGTAGCAGCAGAAGTCTGCATGCGTCCGTTTGATTCGGTAACAGGCACACGCTGTACGCGGTGAACGCCCGACTCATACTTCAATGTGCCGTATACGTTGTCGCCGCTTACAGCGAAGCAGATTTCCTTGAAGCCGCCGACAGCGCCTTCGCTCTCGCTTGTTACAGACACTGTCCAGCCTTTCGACTCGCAGTATTTCTTGTACATCATGAAAATCTCGCCGGCAAAGAGACAAGCCTCGTCGCCACCGGTACCGGCGCGAATCTCCATCTGTACGTTCTTTGCGTCCTCGGGGTCCTTCGGCACAAGAGCAATCTTTATTTCTTCCTCAAGTTTTGGCTGGAGCTCTTCGTTTACGGCGAGTTCCTCACGCGCCATCTCTTTCATCTCCGCATCCTGCTCGTTCATGATGATATCCTTTGCCTCAGCGATGCCGTTAAGACAATTGATATACTTCTGACGGAGCTTCATAATGTCTTCAAGATCCTTGTACTCCTTTGTCAGTTTCACGTAGCGCTGTTGGTCGGCGATTACAGAAGGGTCGGTGATGAGGGTTGATACTTCCTCATAGCGTGCCTCAAGTCCGTCGAGTTTTTCTAATATGTTATTGTTTTCTGCCATTTGTCAAATTTAATGTTGTTATGGTGTGGGGTGTGGGGTGAGATGTTGTGATGTTGAGGTGGTGAGGTTTGTAATGTTGAGGTGTTGTGATGTTGAGATATGTCACCATCTCACCATCTCACCACCTCACCATCTTATTAATACTCGAACTCTCCGTATTCAGACTTAATGAGGAGTGAGCGTTTGCCCTCTTCGATGCGTCCTACGATCTGTGCGTCGATGTTGAAGCTCTTGCTGATAGCGATAACCTTCTCTGCAACCTCCGGACGTACGTAAATCTCCATGCGGTGACCCATGTTGAATACCTTGTACATCTCCTTCCAGTCGGTGTGGCTCTGCTCCTGAATGAGGCGGAACAACGGCGGAATTGGGAACATGTTATCCTTGATTACGCGGCAGTTCTCGCCAACGAAGTGCAGCACCTTTGTCTGTGCGCCGCCGGTGCAGTGAACCATACCGTGTATTTCTGGACGCAGCTCGTCGAGCAGGCGCTTGATAACCGGAGCGTATGTACGTGTCGGTGAGAGAACAAGCTGTCCGGCTGTTACAGGTGCGCCTTCCACCTTGTCGTCCAGACGGCAGCCACCGCTGTATACGAGTTCTTCAGGCACAGCGTGGTCGTAGCTTTCCGGATACTTCTCTGCGAGGTACTTTGAGAACACGTCGTGGCGTGCGCTGGTGAGTCCGTTAGAACCCATACCGCCGTTGTACTGCTTCTCGTATGTAGCCTGACCGAATGAAGCCAGACCCACGATAACGTCGCCCGGACGGATGTTAGCGTTGTCGATTACGTCGCTGCGCTTCATGCGGCAGGTAACTGTAGAGTCGACGATGATAGTGCGCACGAGGTCGCCAACGTCGGCTGTCTCACCGCCGGTAGCGTAAACGCCTACGCCCATCTTGCGCAGATCCTCGAGCAGTTCGTCTGTGCCGTTGATAACAGCCGAGATAACCTCACCCGGGATAACCATTTTGTTGCGTCCGATAGTGCTTGAAACGAGGATGTTGTCAACGGCGCCCACGCAGAGCAGGTCGTCGGTGTTCATCACGATAGCGTCCTGAGCCACGCCTTTCCATACGCTGAGGTCGCCGGTTTCCTTCCAGTACATGTAGGCGAGCGACGACTTGGTGCCAGCACCGTCGGCGTGCATGATGTTGCAGTATTCGGGGTCGCCGCCGAGGATATCGGGGATTATTTTGCAGAAAGCCTGCGGATAGAGACCCTTGTCGATGTTCTTGATGGCGTTGTGTACGTCTTCTTTAGCTGCGCTTACGCCGCGCATCATGTATCTGTTAGATGTATCCATTTGATTGTATATTTAATTGATAATCAATGTTTTAAGTATTTGAGTATTGTGTCGTTTGCACGTTTTTTGCGTGTTTTGTATGTTTTTTTACTTTATTGTCACACAACAGCGCACGCGATACCATTCTAATATATCCGAAACGTTTACAGGAAAATCTGCAAAATTAGGATTTATAGAGCGACAGATAATTTTCGTATCGTCGTCTTTGACGGGTATTACATTTTTTATAACAGCGCCGTTTACGGTATTAAGCAAATACGTTGCTCCCCATTCTATGAAAGATTTTTCGTTGACACGCTGCACGAACACCTTACTTCCGTTAGGATATTCTGGCGACATGCTATCTCCATTAACTGTAACAGCAAGTGTGACATCGCGCACAGGGCTAACAATCATTTCACATTCGTAAGTTTCAACCTGCGATTCAAAACTGTCAGGCGTACCTCCTTGAGCTGCGATAGGCAACAACGGAACGGTATAGCTGGTATTTCTATTGAGAACCACATTGGAGTTCAACATTTCTCCTTTGCCCGTAATGAGCCATTCTATATTCAACTCTGGGTACACCTTATTAATATTATGAGCCGTTCTTCTCGATATGGCTTTGATGTTATAAAAATGCGAAGGAGAAAGACTTAATGTTTCCTCCCACTTCACCACCGACATATTATAATATGAGGCGACTTGTTTGACTCTATTTATTATTGAACCCATAAGAATATTTAAAATTATATAAAAACTAATAGATTATTAGTAATTATAATAGTTTTTTATTAATTTTGTGGCGTGTTAGATACCTTGTTAAGGTATACGGCGCAAAGGTATTAATAATGTGTTAATTTATATATAAGATTATAGTTAAAAAATGGTAACAGAAGCAAGAAAAAAGAAAGAGCAGGCTGTTTGCATGTCAGTCGAGCTTTATTTGCGGCAAGGCATGGGAAAGATGGATGCCATCCGCCGGACTATGCACGATTTCAATTATCTAACCGAAGCCTCGGTGTACAACATACTGCGGCGTAACAAAAAAAAAGAAGATGATAAATAGCATTCCAGATGTCATTCCTAAAGGGAGATATTCGCTTAAGGAAGCAGCCAAGAAATTGGAAGTTAGTGTCGCAACAATATATCGGTATGTAGACAATAATATCATACCATGTGTGATAAGACGCAACGGTCAGCGCGCTATACTTGGCTCGGAGATTACCCGTTTTTGGGGAGGGGAGTACATTTAAAAAACACGGAGTTTATGAAAGAGGAGATACAAAAAGCAATCGACCTGTTGCTTGCCAATGGGTATGAAATAACCCCACCACAGACCATAGGTGAGATTTGCAACGACTTTGAACAATGGTGGAATCTTTACAACAAAAAAAGAGGTAAAGACAAATGTCAAAAGCGTTGGGCACGTATGACGAAAAAAGAGCGTCAAGCTTGCATAGCAGCGACACCTGCGTATGTGCGCTCTATTACCGACAAGCAATTTCAGAAAGACCCGTTCACATATCTGAACGGACGTTGTTGGCAGGACGAAATAATAGACCCTTATGGAAATACGGAACAAAGAACGGCAGTTGAATTTGCAACAAAAGCAGCAGCAATCCTTAACGCAGATTAATGCGGTAGAGTGGATGTTCACACGCTACCCATTAATAAGCAAAAGAAAAGAGGCTATATCTTCAGCTGCGGAGGCTGTAAAAACAAACGATTTAGCTATAAGTGCGATAGATACTCAAATCGAAAAAGGTATTACTGTTAAATGGATTAAGGCTCAATTAATAGAAGTTCTTAATTTTTGTGGCGCTTTTGAAGCTGTCCGCGACACGCAGGTTGTTATTATAGCACGTCAGATACGAAGTAAATACTACTATTTAACGCCTACCGAACTCACATATTTCTTTGAGCAGTTTATAAGTGGTGCTTATGGTACATTATATGTAAACAAAACAATAAACCCACAGGTAATATTGCAAGCGATTCGTCAATGCGAAAACACGTTGATAAACAAAAGGGCAGAGATGCAGGAGGAGCAAGAAGAAGCGCGAAGAAAGGTAGAAAAAGAGCTTGCGAGCAAAGGCTTGTTAGGTGTGAGCGGTTGGCTAAAATACTGTCAAAGGCGCGGCATTACAGACCAGCCAAACCCTATGCAAGGCTTTATTAAAGATATGAGGAAAAAGCAGTTTAACGTAAAATAAACAACAATGAAAATTGAATTAAAAACAATGACGCTCCAGAACTTTAAAAAAGAGCGGAGCAAAACGATTACCTTTGCCCACAACACTATTATTAGTGGTGGCAACGAAACGGGCAAATCAACGGTTTATGATGCCTATCTGTGGTGTCTTTTCGGAACAACAAGCAGACCTGACGCGACTGTTCAGACACTTGACAAGCACAACAACGTTATTCACAAGCTCGAAACTTCTGTTGTAGTTATTCTAAATTACAACGACGAGCGCGACGTGAAGATAGAACGCAGGTTGTCGGAGCGCTGGAAAGGTAAAGACACTTCTGAGGAAAAATTTTTAGGTACAACGCAAGCACGCTTTGTTGACGATGTACCCTACTCAGTATCAGCGTTTAAAGAAAAACTTAACTCGCTGTGCGATTTTGACGATTGGTTCATGCTTTCAAACATAAACCTTTTTTGGACTTACAAGGTTGATGTTCGCCGCAAGATACTCATGTCTTTGGCAGGTGAGATAAACGAAGAAAATCTAATGGCGCAATATCCTGCCGTATACAAAGGCGTAAAGACGGAGAAGAAAGATATTGCCGAAATGCTCACACAGCAAAAAGCTACCCGCAAGAAAGCAAACGACGAGCTTCAGACCATTCCTGCCAAAGTGCAAGCTCAAGATATGCTGAAATCAGATGAGGATTTTGCTCAACTCGAAAAAGAAAAAAACGAAATTGACAAACAAATATCGTCAATAGACGCATCTCTACAAGGCGTAATCGTCAATGTTGACGAGCAAAAGGAGTATCAAAACAGACTCGCCGAAGAAGAAAGGAAGTATGAAAAAACACGCAAAGAGTGGGCAGACGAGCACTTTGCTTGCATCAACGACGCTTTTAAAAAGGTTAACACGGCTGCTGACGAGATGCACGAAGCGATACGCATTCAAAAAAAGAACATTGATAACAATGTAGAGAATGGATGTAGACTTTCCCTGTTGACCAAGGAGTTTAACGAACTAATGCAACAATGGAACAATGTTAACGAGAAGGAATTTAACTTTGCCCAAACAGACGTTTGTCCCGTTTGTGGTCGTCCTTATACGGAGGAAATGAAAAGCAAAGAATACGAGAACGCTGTAGCGGAGTTTAATGCCCACAAGTCGGGAGAACTTGCAAGAATACAAAAAGCAGCTTCCGAAAAGAACAGCCAAATCGCTATTATTAAGGGCAATATCAACACCTTTGAGCAGATAACAGCCATCAAAGACAATGAAAATGTCAAAACAAAAACCGACGCGCACAATGTCCTCAGTGCTGGACTTGCGAAGATAAAAGCCGAGACATGGGAACAAAGCGAAGAAAAGAAAAAAGCGGACGCTTCCTTGCAAGCAATCAAAAGCACTGAACCTACAACAGAAGTGGACGCATCAGCAAAAGAAAACAAGCGAAAGAAGCAGGAGCTAACCAGCAAGCGCGACAATTTGATAAAAAGGATTTCGGGTCGCGATATGAACGAACGCATAGAACAAGAAAAAGAAAAGCTTGATGCTCGTTCTCGCGAACTTGCGCAGATAGTCGCTGATTGCAACGAGGTAATTCGTCAAATCAAAGAATACAAAAAGGCGAAGATAGCGATTGTTGAAAACAATGTAAACTCGTTCTTCTCTTTGATACGGTGGAAGTTTTACGAGCAAAACATAACCAACGACGACGAAAAGGAGGTTTGCACAGCTATTGACAGCAACGGCGTTGACTATAACAACACCAACGATGGCACTGTCATCAACATGGGTATTGATATTATAAATGGTATATCAAAAGCGAAGAACGTTTATGTGCCTCTTTTCGTCGACCGCAAAGAGTCGGTTGAGAAAGCTCTTACATCAACTCAGCAAAGCATTTATTTGCAATGCAAATACGGAGAACCTTTTAATGTAGAATTATTATAACTTTAAACATCGGAATATGGGAAAGAATAATGAAGTAGCTACTACTCAGCAGCAGTACACCATTCAGGTTTTTAGTTCAAAAGAGGACTTTGAAACCGGTCAGCGCATGGCGCAGGTATTCGCACAATCAACCCTTGTGCCGCAAATCTACCAAAAGAACGTAGGTAACTGTCTTATAGGTCTTAATATGGCATTTCGTATGCAAGCCGACCCTCTCATGGTTTTACAAAACCTTGTTGTCGTAAGTGGCAAGCCTTCTTTTGAGGCGAAGTTCGCTATTGCTTGTTTTAATGCAACAGGTAAATACACGCCTATAGACTACCAAGAAATAGGTACAAAGGGCACTGATAGCTACGGCTTGTTCGCTACGGCTATCAACAAAACAACGGGTGCCTTGGTTAACGGTCCTGAGGTTACGATACAGATGGCGAAAGATGAAGGTTGGTACGCTCGCAACCCAAAATGGAAGAACATACCGCAGCTTATGCTCCGCTATCGTTCTGCGAGCTGGCTGATACGCACCGTTGACCCTGGCTGTATAATGGGCTTACACACTCGCGAAGAAGTGGAAGACACCGAGTACACAGAGGTTGTTGCCGAAAATGCAGAACAGCCTTCTGTTGAAGAACAGCTCTCGCAGGCACAAGAAAAAGAAAAGCAGGAAGCTAACACATTGGAGGTTGGAATGAATGTAAACGACGCACCGACTTCCGCTCCTACTGCCGAGCCTAAGCAGGAAGCAAAAGGAAAGAAAACTGCGAGCAAGACGCAGCCTTTGGGCAAACAAGAAATGCCGGATATGTTTAAGCAGTAACGTTTCAAATCTTCAATCTTTGAGGAGTGGGGTAGCTCCCACTCCTTTTACTAAATAAAAAAATGACTATAACAACATTAGGCAGTGGAAGCTCGGGAAATGGGTATGTTTTGCAAAACGAAACAGAAGCCATTATTATAGAATGTGGAGTAAACTACAAGCACGCTGTTGGTGCTTTAAAGGGCAATGTAAGCAAGGTGAATGGATGCTTGGTAACGCACAGTCACGGCGATCACGCAGGTTTTATAAAGCAATATGCAAAAGCTTTCAACGTGTATGCGACCAAAGGCACTCTTGAAGAGTGCGGTATAGAAGTAAATACTTTCCATTATTGCGCAATACCGCTATTTAAGGAATTTAAGGTTGGAAACTTTGTAGTCAAAGCTTTCGACACGGAGCACGACACACAAGAACCTTGTGGGTTTATTATTTATCACGAAGAAATGGGGACGATGTTGTTTATCACGGACACGCATCATATAAAATATAAATTTAATTTCCCTATCGACCACATTTTTATTGAGTGTAATCATACGGACAGTCTTGTTGATAAAAGCGTCGAAAATGGCATCATCCCGTACAAAGTAGGCGTTCGCGCAAAAGCAACGCACATGAGTATGGAAAGGTGCATTAAATGCCTAAACGCTTGTAATCTAAGTAAAACAAAAGATATTGTACTTATACATATATCTGACAACAACGGTAATAGCAACATGTTTAAAAGTAAAGTAGAAATGGCAACAGGAAAGCCTGTCTACTTTGCTACAAAAGGACTTGTTTTAGACCTATTATAATATGTTTTAGACCTATTATAATAAAAGGTGGGGTTAACTATGCTGCTAACTCCACCTTTTGCCGTTATGCACCCAGTACGCACCATGCTTTTTCGCCACGATAAGGCGTATCGTCGTCATTTAGCCAGTTTACGGCTATCTCACTGAACTTTATCAACAACACCGACCACTCCTCGTTTTTCCACCATCCACGCAACAGATTATAATGGTTGGCAATAACATCATTGAGCGCAACCATAAAGTCGTACACGTTGTAGTCCTTGATTTGTGATTTGTACGTTTCGTAAAGCTCGGCACACGCTCTATCAGATACAAACGGCGCATGCAAAACGGCGTTGCTTTTTGTGATACAATACATACGCTTAATGCGTTCATCCGCAGTTCCCTTGTCGAAATGCTTGCCCAATAGAGCCTTGTGCAGTTCTTTCTTTAATGCTTCCTTTTCACTTGGTTCCAACCGTCTGTTGAGCCAGTTAGCTAAAATAGCGATTGCGCTTCTGATTTTTTTTAAATCCTTACAAGCGCAGATTTTGTTAATTAAATCGTTCATAATGCAATAGGTTTGGTTGTTGTTTGTTTATTTATTTAACGGAATTAAATACTTTTCCGCACAGCTCTCCCATGATGTAGCAAGCCTGCTCACCGCTCATGTCAATATCATACGCTTCGCAGATGTGCGCCGTAACGTGCAGCAGTTCGTGACCGATTGTGTTCACCATCTCGCTTTCTTCTTCTGAGTGTCCGATAGTAACCACGCTCACCTTGTCCTTAACATTGGAGTAGGTGAGTCCTCTGCTTTCGCCACCGCTTATGAAGTGACGGTAGGCTTTGCTTGTCGCTTCGCTGCCACACCCAATAGTCATAAGCTCGCTACAGAGATGCACCGCGTCGCCACTGCCATATCCGATGAAGCAACGCACATCCCAGTCGTACTTGTCGAGCCTTATGTCACGCCTAATCATAACAAGTCCTCCCACGGTATGCCTATACCGTTGTGGCAGCAGTCGGCATAGAAGCGGTTGAAGATGAAGCCGTCTTTCTGGTCTGTGTCATCAACCACATCTTTCACATAATGCGCCATTTGCTGCTCGTCCTTTATCGACTTGCCCCAAAAGTCAGCTCTGCACATATTGGCTACATACACATGGTCGTAGCCGACGAGATTTTCAAGCTGCAAGCCGTTCGTTTGCAACATCTCCTCGACCTTTTCTTTCGGTAGCATCTCCAAACGTTCTTCCTTGCCGGTAGCAGGGCTAATCATTCGCATTTGCTTGACAGCCCACTCACACATCTTCTTGTTGAAGTGATAGCCGTTGTATCTTAAATATGCTATCATTCCTTCGGGTTTCAAGTCGTACATATCCAAAGGCATCTTACATCTTCCCATAATATTTAGGTTTTAAAAGACTGGTAGGGAAGCGAACCTCCCCACCAGCCGGGTTAATTACTTAGTAGCGTCTGCGACCGCGATAACCGCCGCGTCGTTCTCCGTAGCGACCATCGTCGTCATCATCGTACATATCGCGCTCACGGCGTTCGTTCTCGTATCGCCAATCGTCGCGGTAGTCGGGCATAGGTGAACGCTCGCCGTATCGACCTTCGCCACGCTGCAAACTGTCAAGACACGCCATTGCCTTGCCGCCATAGCGCAAGCATTTCTCTACGTTCTCAACAAGCTCACCCATCTTGTTCTCTGTGATTTCAATCATATACATAGCTCAAGCATTTTAGTTATTGCTGTTTGACTTTTTCAGTGCCTTTTGCAGCATACTCTCAATGTTTGACAGAGTGCCCTCCATGCCGCAGACCTTGCTTTCGAGCTGAGATATTTTCTGCTCCTGCTCCTTGTCCTTGGCAATCTGAGGGTTGAGAACACACATTATCTTCTCGCAGTTACATACCACTTTCTCGTGATAGTCCTTGCTTGCAAGCACTTCCTGCGAGTGTCGTAACATCGCTTCCACCTCAGCAATCATCGCTTCGCGGCTCTCGCTGACTACTACATCGCCCGAGTTGGCAATCTGTCCGTTCGAGGGCAGCTGCTTGAACTCCGCTTCGCCGTCGGGCAGCTTTACCTTCACATCGACAACCGTTTCCATAGGCTGTGCTGTAAACTGCCCTGGTTGGTAGGTTGGAAACTTCGGCTGCGGATTACTTACGCTTACCACCTGTCCGATTTTCAATGTCGGCTCTTCGCCTTTTTCAAGCACATAGAATATGCTGTTTGTCCTTAGTCCACTGAACATAATACAATTCGCAATTTAGTTAAACAATACCCGTCATTAACTGAAGGGTGTTAGTGTCTCTCTCGAACCAGAGCTGGTATACACCGGTTCCGGCTACATCAGCAACCGTAAGAGCCGCACCTCCAAACTTGGTGACAGCCTGTGTTGCGCCGTTGGTCTCAAAGAGTATCGGCAGCGTGGTCGTTGTGCCCGTCGGTATCGCCTGTCGCAGATTTACGAATACCGTACCTCTGTAGTTGGCGTTCAAGAAGGCATGGTTTCTGAATGAGAATACCACACCGTTTGCGCCCACCGACACACCGGTAGAACCGATAGCTGCCGACCCTCTTCTGTTGACCCATGAATAAGGATTACCCCAAATCATAGTCGTTCCTCCAGTTAGATGGTTAGCCCCAAAAGCCGTTTGCTCCGTTGACTCCGTAAAGTCCGTATTGTGCTGCTACGCAGTTTGGGACAGCAACGAACGGCTGGTAAGGTACAGTCGCCGTCTCGGGCATCTTGCACTTGATACCTGCAACCTCCTGCTGCAAGCCTGCCAACACCGCATTGATAGGAGCGACCGCCTGACCTACAATCTGACTTGTCATAGCCGACGACTTGAACGTTGAGTTCTCCTCGCGCAGATGGTCTAACTTGTCCTGCATCTCTCGAAGCTCTGCGGCACGCTGTCCGTCAAGAATCTGCCGTGTGCTGTTCTCGATAGTGTTGCCGAGGTCGCAAGCCTGTCTTTGTGTCTCAAAGGCAAGACTTGAGAAATTGCGTTCCTGACTTGTTGCAACGCCGTTGATGGCGTTCTGCAAGGTGTTGGTCTGCTGACATGTAGCAAGACGATTTTCGCAGCAGCAAGAAGCGAGCTGCTGGGCAATTTGCATGTTGCCCTGCTGGAGAGCGTTGATAACCTGCATACCGCTCATGCCTACCTGGTTGCCCACGCCCTGAACCTGTGAGGTAAGAGCGGAGATAGCAGCCTGTATCTGACCCTCAGTGCAATTAAGCTGTGTGGCGAGATTGCTCAAAGCGTTTCTGTTACCGCCGATGGCATCCATAAGGAGTGAGCGACCGTAGTCGTTGTTGATTTCGTTGGCGATACCGCCGCCGCGACCATTGCCGAAGCCCCAGCCGTTACCTCCCCAACCCATGAGGAAGAAAAGGAAAATTACCCACATGAAGCCGTCACCCCAGCCGTTGCCGTTCTTGTTCATGGCAAGGAGAAGATTGGGGTCGAGACCTCTCTGTTGAAGCAGAGGAGCAAGCAAACTCATCATGCCGCCCTGACCGCTGCCTTCATTGCCGAATACATAAGTTTTTGACTCAGACATAATACAATCTTTTTTAAATTTTACCTTAGTTGACTAAACACTATTTCGTAACGTTACACCGCAAAGTTAGCGTGTTACGACGGATAATGCCATAACACGCTCAAAGATTTTATATTATGCTGATAATCAGATATATAAGGTGATAGTCGGTACTATCACATCGCAAAACGTTCTTTCCAATCTTTAAAGAATTGGAAAGAATTGAAAACAAAAAAAAGAGAAGCCTCTTTACTTGCTTCTCTTCTGTTTTAAAAAGTGAAGGATGTCCCACTTCTTCCAGTATCGTGTGTGTCCGCGCTTCTTGCACTCGCCGTTCGGTATTTCTCCTCGCTTGACCATTCTGTTGAGTGTTGCGTCGCTCACGCAAAGTTTGTCCTTTACTTCCTCTGCGCTCATCATCGGGTTGAGCATATTCGGAAGTATGTCCTGGCAGAGCGTTTCTATATCGTCGTCGCTCATGCCGCAAGCCGTCACTTTCTCGCCGTTGCGCTGCTGCTCGTCTGCCTTAAAGCACGAATTGGCAAGCGATTGTAACAACGTACCGAGCATCTTGTAGCCGAAAATCTTTCTCATAGCATTTCTGTTTAACTGAACATTCTTTTGCCGAGCTTTGATTTACAGCAAAACCAGTCGGCAGCTCCGTAGACATACAGCAACAACGTAAACGCCATGATTGCAAAGTGCGCCATTATCATCTCGTTGGTCGTGTACCAGTTCCAATATACAAGGTGTATCGAATTTACACCGAAGAAGTAGAAGAACGGTATGCGATACTTCCAGCACAGCCAGAAGAAGCGTGACGCAAGAATAATAACCATCGGCAGTACATAGACCATGATGTATATAAATGTGTAGCACGCCCAATTTGCTCTGTGCACGGCAAACATCTCCTTTGGATTGCGGCTAAAGTCAAACACTCCGTACATGTGCGCCGTCATTATGAGTATTGGAACCCACTTGCAGAACCAACGGAAGAACCGCAGTATTCTGCGTGAATACTGATTGCCGGACTCTGCCAGCAAAGACATAATCTCCGATATGTCCTTACCCTTCACAAGAGCAAGAAACATCCTTTTATCATCCTCGTTCATAGTGATTTTTTTGGTTTAACGTAACGCTGATTAGTTTTTGCGTTGCAAGTTAGTTATTTATTTTCAAAGTTGTATGCGCCGTCACTTATATTTATATTTATTTAAACTCCTTGCCTATCTTCACAGACGGGCAAGGCTCCTGAAAACAAATCACCTTAAACTAAAAAACTAATAACTAACCAATCTACATATTATCTCTTTCTGTGTATCAGCCAAAGCAGCAGTGAGATTAAACATAGTACCACTGCTCCGACCGCTATCTTGCCTACGAACATCTGCGTCCGCTCCCACCATGTCGCCTTACGCTCAACTGGCACCGGCACTGGAATTGAGTCCGCTCGCAGGATAGACTTGTATATTGTGTCCGTCTTAACGCTCACCCTGTCACGCCATTTGTACACATTCTTTGTCTTATATATCGTATCTCCTATCATGTAGCTCTCGACATAGATAGAATCATGTACGCGGAACGTATCTGCTTTGTAGTTGGTCTTATACAGCGTGTCCGTCTTGTTGATTACTCGCTCCAACACAACAGGTTTTGGAGTTGTGCAGCTCGTCACCACAAGCAGGAGCAGATGCAGCATAGAGCCGACGATGATAGTGAAGCCGTAGCGACAAATATCATCCCACTCAATACCCAGTAGCTTATAACGCTTCCATTGATACATCTCACGCAGTGCCATTACGGGCAGTGCGAGAACGCCTACGAATATAGACGCGATAAACCATCCGATTGCGCCTTGTCGGTTTCGCTTATTCTCGTCGTAGCCTTCATCGACTACACCGAGCTTGTCTGCCTTGTAGAAAATAAAGAGCGTTGTCGCTCCCAAGATGATGCAGTTCAGTAACATCAGTATTTCTCTTATATCCATATCCGTTAATTTTTATTGTTATCCATTGCTTCCTCTACCGCCTCGCCGATGTCTGCGTTCTTCCTCTTGATGAGAGCGATAATAAGGCGTTTTATAGAGAACGTGTTTTTAATTCCGTGCAGTGCACATACGTGTCCTACGATGCTGTCAATCTCCCAGATGCAGCCGAAGCCCAAGCCGATAGCCGCTGTTGTTACGTGGTTTGTCCAGCCCAGCGGTTCGAAGATAGCCAAGCCGAGTACCGAGCCGAGTATGAGGTATGTAACGTAGTCTACCGCCTTATTGCACGTTCTGCGCCCAGCTCGCGAAAAGCGGAAGTGCTCATGCTTTTTTAGACTCTCCGAAACGCCGAACCAAAAATCGGCGACGATAAGTACGACGATAAGTACGAGCATCCAGCGCAAATCGAACAATGCGGTAAGTGCTTCCGTGCCCATGGTGCCGACTACGAAAGCCTTTCCTGTACTTGTAGTGATATTTCCTGCCATCTCCATTGTGTTTACTCAATTGTTATCCAAATCTGTTCTCCTCTCTCATCCGCAGCCTTCAGGATAGGGTAGAGCTTGCGGAACGTTGCCGTTGAGTTGAGCACCTTGCCCCTCTCCTTATTATCGCCGACGAGGATGCAGCCCTCCGTGTCCTTCGCCATGTTGCCGATGTGTATCAGCACGCCCTGATAGCCAGGCGTATTGCACAGCCTTGGCAGTCTACCCTTGCAGAACTGGTACTGCGCCCGACCTCCGAAGCGTGGCGATACCGTCTTCATATCTACGAGGTATCTACCTGTAGGTATGGCAGTTTCGCCGTGCACCTTCACTCCGCATATCTGCGCAACCGACATATTAGATGTCAGTCCTCTGTCCTTGTCTTCAAGAGTGTCGCAGACATACTCGCCGTTGACGTACATCTTACCTATTGTGTACGCATCCTTTCTTGCTATTCGTTTTACCTTGATTTCCATGTTATTTTAGATTTAAATGAATAATGTTGTTACGATGTTGAGTATTGCGCAGCACTCGGCTATGAACAGCCAGTAGCGGCGCTTCCAGATGCAGAGTACGCCTGCAAGTATGGCGAATAAAATGGTAGGCAGGGCGTCGATGCTGCACGCCCACGCCACGCTTGCTATTGCCGACGTGATAGCTCCGCACTTGTGTATTGTGCGCTGACTCTCGTCGAGGTACGCAGGAGCTGCGCCTACAAAGATGATGCCCACACAGGTAAGGAATGCCATGCACTCCAATCCACCGGCTTCGAGCATGAGCGGCAAGAACGACGCTCCGAGTGCCGCCATGAGCGCAGGAAAGAGCCAGTCCTTATCTGCGAGGTAATATACCTCCGAGAGCATCGTAGGCACTCGTTTTGCCACGCAGCAGCTAAAAACGTACAGCGCAAGAGCGATGAGTATAATGATAGCTAATGTCATACTACACCTCCATCTTTAACTGCGCAGGATAACCTGCCGTGATGTCATACTTCTCCACCTCCTCGATGGTCGTCAGCTCGCTCACAGCTTTCTTGTGTGCTGCTGTCACGTTGAAGCACTCGTACGCGTAGTTCTCAATGCTACGCATGAGCATTTCAGCTTGTGCGCACGGCATCGTGAAAGACATGCCTTTCATCCATATTGAGATATTTTCCTCGCCCAACGCTACCTTGTCGGCGATATTCTGTCGCAAGCCCATGCGCTTATCGACATTCGGAGATGATGGGTCGTCTTTGCTCCACGGAATGAGCATACCGTTCAGATAAAAGCCGTTGACAGCAGAGGATTTGTCGTAAGCGTCTATCTCTGCTATCTTCAACTGCTTGGCTATCTGGAGTGCAAACGCTTGCATCTCCTTGCCGAACGCCTCGAACTCGGTCTTTACCAAATCTTCGCTAAACGTAGTCGTCGGTACGGTACACTCCCAGCATTTGTAGGCGTCTGATTTCTCGTCAAGCGTCTCACCGATATGGTATATCGTAATGCCACCAAGCTCGTACTTTTTCTTAAACTTGTCAGCAGGTATCAGTGTGCTGACGAAATAGATTTTTGCCATGTCTTTACTTTTTAAGTTTGTATTTATTTTTGATTTTAATCTTCTTCATATTCACACAGTACACCATCTCCTTGTGCGGCATCATGTACCATGTCCTACGCCTTATGTTGTACGACGTGCGGTGCGCTATCAGCCCCAGCAGGCTGTTTATGCGATTGGCATATCTTGCCAAATCTTCGGCGGACGGCTTCGCACATTCTCCGAACTCGTCTATCACGCTAAACAGATGCTCCGTCGTTCTGCTACTTGGCAGCGTGCGATATGGTCGTATCATTACGCCCGTAAACCTGACTCCGCTGCTTGCGCGTTGTAGGCTTACCTTTCGCGGGTGCAGCGTCAACCCGAGCCGTGTGCGCAGATATTCTCTCGCCCATTGGAGCGTAACGTGCAGCGCCTTCCTGTCTGTATGTATCGCTACAAAATCATCAACGTAGCGCCCGTAGCCTCCATTATCGTCTAACCTCTCTATCATCATTTTGTCGAAGTCGGCAAGAAGGAGATTTGCGAGCAACTGACTCGGAAGATTGCCGATAGGTAGTCCTCTGCCTTCTCCGCAGGTAAATAGCGACTTGTTCGCAGACAGCTTATCCCATAAGGTGAGGTCGCCCACTTTTATGCAGCTCTCTGCCGGATCATGCAGCACCACCATTCTCCACAAGTTCAGCCACCACTCAATATCTCCACCTTTGTATTTCTCTCTTATCGTTCGCTCGAGGAGACCGAACAGCAATCTGCGGTCTATGCTCATAAAGAAGCCTTGCAGGTCGCACTTCAATATCCACGCCTCCTGCGTGTAGTCTTCTGTTACCCGTTCTATTTGTGTTCTCACGTCACTAATGCCGTAGTCCGTGCCCTTACCCTTGCGACAGGCGTAGGCTCTATCCGTGAGTTCGCCATCGAGGAGTTCTCCGAACTTCAGCGCAAGCAGGTGATGTACGATGCGGTCGCGAAACTGAGCGCAGAATACCTCCCGTAGCTGCGGGTGCGTCACGCAGAACGCCTTGCTTTTGCCTATTCGGTACGTGCCGCTATTTAGCTCGGCGTAAAGCCGGTAGTTGTTCTCTATGTAGTTCAGCGAGTATTCGAGATACCCATACGTCGAGCCTTTGTGTTTTCGGCAGTCGTAGTATGCAGCATACACATCTTCCAGTGAGACATACTCTTTTGTGTTCTTATTCATGGTATTAAAAAGGCATACACGGAGCTTTCGTCACGTAGTAATATGCGAATACTGGCAGAACGTAGTACGAGTTCGACTTGTTGTTGTTGTTCGCACTACTACTGTAGTTCCACGCGTTCGTAGCATTGTTCTGCGTTCTCGGCGCTGTCTCCTTGCGGTCCGAACACTTCTCCTTTCGGAGTCGCGTGTCAGCGCCCCTTGTCACATGTGTGACGGCTCTCCCGTGTTGCTTTTACGCTCCACGGCTCTCGCCTCTGCGATTCCGCTCTGCCTTCTGCCAGCCGTACGCCTCTTTCAGTACCTTGTCGACTTGATGGTTAAGGTTCGTCGCAGTCTTGACAGGCAAGAAATCCGCATCGGTGAAGAGGTTGATTCTCGACTTGACTTCCGACATAAGCAGGATGAATTCATGCAGGTTCTCCTCTCTGCCTTCAAAACTCTCGTTGATTCTGCGAACCAGGTCGAGCGCCGTGCAAGCCTTGCTTGTCATCGTCTCGTACGCTCCGTATCTGATGATACGGCTTACGTTCTTGCTGTATTGAAGCAGCAGCTTGCAGAGCAGATAAGTGTCCTTATATATGAACAGAGCCTCCGTGTATGCCATTTTGTTTTAAATTGTTATTTACCACTCTCCGCTTGCGTGCCGCTTGACGCTCGCTTTGCTCGCGGAGAGATAAAGATTAAAAGAGATAAAGAGATTAACAAGCGAATACTGGCAGAACGTAGTACGAGCTCGACTTGCTGTTGAAGTTCGCACTACTACTGTAGTTCCACGCGACCGTAGCATTGTACTGCGTAGAAGTCCAGCGGTACTGTTTCATCACAAAGTTGTAGTATGCAGTAGCCACCTCCTCTCCGTAAAGCGCCGTGAGCACCTGCTTGATGATGCCGATATTCGCTATATGCACATAGTCCTGTCCGATAGACATCAGGAAGCCGTGCAGCTCATGTCCTGCGATGCTGAATATCTGCTCATAGGCGCAGTCGAAGGCAGGCACGCTAAGGCTGCGCTCTACAGCCTCCTGGCGCACGAGAAACGACGACGACTCGCCGTTGTAGTAGTTCGCGTCCTTCGTGTTGTTGCCGTTAAGCGCGATGCTGTCGAACTGCAAATTCTGCGTACACCATGACTTCTTCGGGAGTGCCGTAGGAGCCAGCATGTCGGATATTCTTATCATAAACGTGCCTCGGTTCAGCGTGAGGGTAGCGTCCGCTACCTTGATAGCCACCGCTTCTTCTGCGGTCTTGCCAGCCGCCTGCCACTCCTCAAGGTAGTATTCGTTGAGGTTGTCATCGATGACAAATATGCCAGCGCGGAACTGATACATCTTGTAGTCGATAAGACGCTGCGGCACACTCGCCGTGTATGTACGAGTATTGCGGTTAAGACTCACGCTGTAGCCGTCCTGATTCTCGACGTTGACAGTAAACTCCTTGCCGTAGGGCACATACAGCGACACCTGACCCTTTGCGTCAGCATTGTAGGTAGTGTTCTTGCGGTCTACCGTCACCACTACTGGCACGCCCTCGTATGCAGCGCCCTTGCCGTCGGTGTACTTCGTTACCGTCACCACTACGTTCTCCATGCTCTCCTCGTCGTAAGGCTTGTAGTCTACATCGATGTTGCGGGTTGCGAGCACTGCTGTATAGCCTACAGGCGCAATAGGCTGCGCATTGCCGTATTCAGGGAACGTTACCTGGTAATAGTTTCCTCGGTCGATGGTAAACGTCGCCTTGCCTTCGCTGTTGGTGGTGTATGTCTGAGGAGTCTTTCCGTTATTGAGGAACACGTTAATCTTTACACCTGCTACTTTAATGGAATCCACAGTAGAAGTAATAGTTACCGTCACTTCCTCATCGGTGTTCACTACGTCTACCGACTTTGTTTCTCCGTTGCGGTTAGTCACAGAGATAGTAGAGCCTTGCAGGTTTACATTTACCCTCTCTGCTTCCGTAGCCGCTGCGGTCGCCTTCTTCCCTGCCTCTGTTGTTACGGTCGCTGCATCAGTAGCTGCCTGAGTAGCAGAGGACGTATTAGATATTGCTTCAGATACACGTTTCTCACGCTCCGCGTCTGCCTTTACTCGTTCCGCCTCGGCTGCCTGGCGAACTGCTTCCGCTTCATCCCTTGCCGTTTCCTTACGTATGCGCTCAGTTTCAGACTCCTGGCGAATACCCTCTTCCCGGCTGCGTGAGACCTCGGCTTCCGCACGCTGTCCTTCTGCTTCCGCACGCTTCACCTCGGCTGTGTTTGCTTTTTCGGTTGCCGTGCTTGCTGCATCTGCTGCACTGTCTGCCTTACTGACAGCTGCGTCTACGTTCGCCGAAAGCTCCGTGAAGGTTGTCGCTCTCTGTTTTTCTGCTGCGACACGTGCGGTTTCTGCCGACACTCGCCGTTGTTCCGCAGTGACACGCTCGTTCTCGACCATGTCACGCTGTGACTCCGCTACTTTTCTGAAGTCTTCATTGTCTTCACGTTTAACTTCCGCTGTCCGTCGAACACTCTCGCTCTCGCTACGTTCGCTTTCTGCTGACTCGCGTGCGGTTTCTGCCGACACTCGCTGTTGTTCCGCAACAGTACGCTCGTGTTCGTTAGCCTCGAGTATCGCGTCCGTCTGTTTTGCTGTTTCTACGGCTATATTAGCATCGGTTATGAGCTGCGTCAGTTCTGCCGTCGGAGGCAGGATAACAAGCGCCGTGTTCATCTCCACGCTGTCCTCGCCCTCGATAAGCTCGCCGTTGAACGCCGTATCGCCCGAAGCGTTGTTGTCCACAATTGCAAACTGCTCGTACTCCTTGCTGCGCCAGTCATTGCCGAAAATCTTGCCGCGCACTTCCAGGGCGTATGTGCCCACTGATACAGCGTCGCCTTCAACACGCGCATTGATGATATTGTCCTCCGTCGTGTCGATAGTGTAGCTCAGAGCCACACGCCGATACTGGTTTACGATGTTCACAACGATGTCCGTGCAGGCAGGTAGCGGAAAAGCCACCTGCTCGCCGTTCACTATCTTCTTTACTGGTATGCGCAAAGTAAAGTCGTTACCTCTAACTATTTTCTTCATATCTTATTCTTTTGGTTGTTCTTCTTCTGTTGCTGTCGGGTCGTCGGCTGTAGATTCTCCTCCTTCGTCCGCAACCGCTTCTTCTCCTTCGTCGCTGTGCGCTATTGGAGCTGAAAATGGTACGTTATATCCATTCCATACAATAGCATACGTATTGGCGTTTGAGACATATACAAATTCGCAGGTAAGGACTGCCATCCATCCGCTTTCAAGCCAGTAGGGATGATTTGCGTCGCTGCCTCCGACGAGCGACGTGTAACCAATGATATTGATTGTTATCGCCGGACTTGTATTGTTTCTTACAATGAATGTCTGCCCGAGGTACGTCGCCGCTTCTTCGCTTGTCACACCAAGGCTGGCATTGCTTGCGTTTGGATTGTGAAATGGCAGAATTATTGTCGGGTAGTTACCTCCTGTCTTTTTGCCGATGTCGCCCGAAAGCTCAACAAAGCTACCTGCCTTTACAAAGTTTAGTCGGATATATCCATTGATCGAGTTTTCTTCTGTGTAGCCTTCCAACTTGTCGGGGGTAATGATAGTCTTCTTCTTACGTATCAGTCCAGAGAAGAGACCTGCGCCAACCTCCAGCAAACCGTCCTCGTTCACGCTCGCAGTCACCTCGCCGCTGTTGTTCTTGACCATGAACTTGTTAGCCGTCGCCGTGATGGTGTCGTCCTCAAGGTCGATACCTGCTTTTTTTAGTCCCAACTCCAGCTTGCCAGCTTCCGTCTTGTCATAAGGCGAAAGGCTCCAGCCACCATACTCTGTGCCCTCCATTATCATCGGTCGGCACACGTCGATAGCACCATTTCTGCGCACGGCAAGTTCAAGCAACAGCTTCGTGCAGCCGTCGGGCACGGTAAACGTCGCAGTAAAGAGCTTCCAGCCACCTATACTCAGATAGATATTGCTCGACTTGACAACAGCACCTTCCGTACCGCCGTCAAAGCGCTTGATAGAGTAGTAAGCGCCATTATCAAACAGGCTGACAATCTTCGCCCATACACTGAATACATACGTCTTGCCAGCCGACACACGCACATCCTTGAAGTAGAGACCGGTGTATGTGTCCGCTGTAGCGCCCGACGCACTGAACGTTGCGTAGTTTGAGCCGCCGACGCCGCCACCGCTTGTTATCTCTACCTTTTGCGAGTGAGCCGCCGCTATCTTTGTGATTTCATCCCAAGGACGCAGCGCAGAACCTACGATGCTGTTCTTTAGGTTCGTGGTTGTTTCAACCTGTAGAGAGATTTTGTCCGTCGTCTGCTCTATCTTCGATACCTTATTCTCAGTATTCGTCTGCTTCTGTGCAAGCGAAGTGATACTCTCTGTGTTCTGCGTTAGAGTAGTGTTTATCTTGCCTATCTGCCCATCTACCTCCTGCTTGTTTGCGGTTACCGTAGAACTCAGTCCGTCAACGTTCGCTACAATCTCTGCAAGCGTAGTTTCCTTTGTTGTGTCGCCGTCCTTCACCTTTAGCTTAAACATTGACGCAAGCGCATAAATCTCGTCGCGTGACACCACGAATATCTCCTTGCTGTCGAGTGTATAGTCGTTCACGCCCTTGTACAGCTTGATTGACGGAGAATCAGAGCCGTAAGCCGAGAGGTACAGCACTGACTGGCGTGTCACATCGGTTGTATTGCCCATCTGAACAAGCTCGTCGCCCACTTCGGGCTGCGAATCGCCGTAGTTGCCTCCAGACAAAGCGAGGATGTCGATGTAGTCCGTGCCGACCAGCAGCACTCTGCGCCAGTAGTATTTGTTCTTTGCATTCGCCGTCGTGTCCTCCTTTATGTTGAACGTCTGGCAGCGCACAAGGTCGTTGACAGCAAACGGGTTTGTTATCTCCTCGTCGCCTCGCTTCGTTAAAAACGAACAACGGTAGACATCGTATCGCAAGGGCGTCGGTCCGTATTCGGGTAGCAACGTGCCTTTTTTCAAGAAGTCCACCTTACTGATCTTCATCGACGCAGGTGACAGAACAATCTCGCCGCCGACACTTTGCAGCTCTCTAATTACGAGCTTCACGAACTCAGCAGCCTTGCGCACAAGCAGGCGGTCTACCTCCAAGTAGCTGTCACCACCTCCGTTGTAATCGCCAAGTTTGAAGCCAGAGCCGAGCGCACCCGAACGGAACGCCGCCGACACAACCTCTTTGAGGGTGGCGATGCCGTCAGAGGAGATGCCTAAACCGTCACTTCCTAAAAGCAATGATTTCAATGTAGCTACACCTTCTTCTGTAATTGCGTGCTTTGTATCTTCACTGCCAAATGTTGCGCCTTTTGCAAAACGTATTATCTCTTGCGCGACATCTGCAAATTCTTTTGAAAGAAAGTGTTTAATACCGTATTTTGATACAAGCGATTCGAACTGCGCGATGCTATAACCGCCACCACTGCCACTGCCGCCGCCGTTAGCGATTATTGATTGTACGTCTTCTTTTAATTGCGAAACAGCGCCTTTTATGACCTTGTTTCCAACCGTTATCTCTTGGATATAATCAAAATCCAAGTTTGTCGAAAGTCTTAAAACACGAGTGTCAAGTCGCTGCCCTTTGCTTAAAAACGAAACCTTCTGCCCAATTTGCAATCTTGGTCTTTGGTCTTTAAATACATGTGGATAAGACTTGACTGTGTAATTATTCGTGTCAGACAAAGCGAGTATTATATCTTTCTTCGCCGCTTCCAAAAGTTTCTCCTGCGCCGACACTTTGTAAGCGTTAGCCATAGCAATGTTGTACAGGATAACCTTATTGCACTCGAATGTTGGCAGAGCCTTACCTTTGGGTATTATCAACTGCTCTTCATTCGTTGGGATTATAATATTATTGTCCTCTTGATATATTATTTCATAGTCGCCTTCTTTGATGTTGAAATTGCCAGTTGAGCAATCGTCAGATTCATGCGAAGTTCTTGATTTTGTGTGATAGGTCAGCTCAAAGCCAACATGATCGCCGTTAGTTCCCCTGCCAGCAAGAGGTGTTGACAACGCTCCTTCTTCAAAATTGGGTTCAAACGAGCAAGATAAATTCTTTCCGTTAATCTTTAAATCATCTGTAATTACAAAATCGTACCAATAATATGTAACGCCGTCTTTAACCGTGCTGTTAACAGCTTGCTTGTCCGCTTCTTTGTTCTTTGTGCAGTAAGCCAGACGCATAAACCAAACCGTAAACGTTTTGTATTCGAGCACGTTGCCTTGCTCGTCTGTGCGTAACACTATAGGCTTGTTCGTTTGGGGGTCGAGTACATACTTCTTGCGTCCTCGCACATCGTAAACGTAGGTGTCAAGAGATGGGTAAATATCAGGAAAATTCAGCACCTTTGTAAATTTAGGCAATGTTTTGTCCGTACGCAAATCCATAACAGAGAACTGGTCTACGCTAAATTGCACAGGACTGCCATCAATAACAATCAAGCCGTCACCTTTGGCGAGCTGCAATCTTATATCACTCGACGAAACATTTTCATTTTTATTATTAACTTGTGTAATGTTTCGCGTACCTCCAAACACAGCGAAAGCATTATAATATCCGTCGCTACTTTCTGTAACGGAAGGAATGCCCACGTTTTCACCGACGCTTAATTTGAATTTTTCTGCACTGTCAATAGACACCTTGCCAAGGTAAACAATCTCGTCGTCGTAGTCAATATGCCATTCACACTCATCGCCAGCGGCGTTTGATATTGCTGTTAAAGCAGACAACACATCGTTGTCGCTAAAGCTTACGCTTATAGAATTATTCATCGCGCCTGACAAGATAGCCTTCCATCCGCATTTGCCGAATTTGATATTGCTGTTAAGGAAAGCACACACGTTTTCCATCATGCCTTGAGGCGTACCTACAAAGCTCCAAATCGTTTGATTTATATCCTCGTTTTGTGAGTTTTTGGTTTTGATGTAAAATGGTATTTTCCCGAGATGCATCTTTGGGTGGTGGAACTCTACGGCGTACTTCCACGACATTTCATCTACTTGTGTAGGCGTGTAGGGTTCGAGGAGCATGAACTTCTGTGTTACGCTTCTCGTTCTGTCAATATAATACGTGTGCTCTATATACGCGCCCATTGGCAATACAACCTTGACGGTCGCATTGAACGAAAGAGAAATGTAGTCAGACTTAGACAGTTCTTCTTCTCTTTTTGCTTCTTTTGTTACAAAGGCTTGCATCGAAATGCTGCCATCGGGGTTGTATATATTAATCATATTTTTAGTCGGTCTTTCGGGTTAGGCTCTACGAGCTTCAATATAAAATTACCTTTTTTCAGTCCGTAATCTCCAAATTTTGTGCACTGCGTATAAACAAATTTGAAAACACGTTTCAAAATAGGGACTTTCATACAAATCTCTCCGCTGTAGGCTATCTTATCAAAGAGCTTTTCCAGCTTATCAAGATAATCATCCTCTGTCTCACCTTCTAAAAACATAGGCAAATCTATCTCTCTTTGATTTACCTTGGCGCAGTCCGCTGTCGCAACCATCGAGATACCGTGCTCAAGCCGACTGTCATTGCTTACGTAGCTTTTTACAGGTGCTGGCGTAAGCAGAGCTTCGCGCCACCCTCGTATGAGGGTAACGCCAAACTCATTAAGGTCGACATATTTCGTGTCGTCTTCGCCCAAAAGCTTTATAAATGCTTGATTTTTCATATTAAATTCTCTCCTTCATTAACTTGTACATGTTCGCGATGTTTTCGTTTATACCCGTGATAGGCTCGGTATTTTTTGCAATCTGTTGCAGTTGATTCAAGCCTTGATATTGCATGTCGCGTATTTCGGATATGTTATCTGACATCAGCATTTGATAGCTACATATCACTTCGACATTAGAGTGTATGTTTTCGCGTGTAGCATTACCTTGCTCGACGGCGCTTTGTAAAGCGTAGCCAATGCCAATCAATGTGCTTGCTTGGTCGGCTGTTATAGCCTCGATAGCCTTGCCGGTCGCCGACTGAGAAGATTGCTCCCCATAGCCAGTAAACTGAGCCAGCTCGTCGCGCATTTTCATGCCTTGCTCGAGAAGTTTCTGCTGTCTTTGTGCAAATTCTTCGGCTCTTGACTTGTACGTTTCATTTTTCATAGCTTCTGCCATGTCGTCATACAGCTTTTTTAAACTGTCGCCGTTTGGGTTGTTTTCACTGCCGTTGATTAGCTCATCAACGCTAAGATTAAGCAATGCCTGTTGCATTATCTTCGAGAAGTCGGAAGCAAAGTCCTCTGCGTTCTTATCCATATCCATCAACGCGCTTATAAAGCTATCCTTCATGCTGTCAAAAGAAATGCCGTTAAGCTTTTCCTTTATCTCGTCAGCCATATCTTGTGCAACATTGCCGAAGTCGTTGACATATTGATTCAGCATGTCGCTCAGTTTGTCTGAACGACCGCCTTTGCCACCTTCTTTGTTGTACTCGTTAAGAATCTTCGCCCAGAGTTCCGCTCCGTTGTCACTGTCGATAATTCTTTGCATCTCCTCTGCGCTCAAAGAAAGAAAGTCGCCGCTCGTCTTAACTTTTTTGCCCAAAATAGCAGAAACCTGCTTCATCGCGTCTTTCCACCCTTTGTTGTCCTCAACGGATGCAGCAAGGTTGGAACGCCATGCGCCGTGCTTCCACGTTTCGTAAATCATCTGCTTAGAGGTGTTCTGTTCAAGCTCCTTTGTCTGCTTTTCCTTTTTGTTTTGCGCATTTAGGATTTCGGAGAGCGAATTTGACTTCTCTATCTTATCGCTCAAATTGTCAATTGACATCTTTAAAGCTTCGTTGCTTGTGTTCAGCTTATCAATCTTGCCCTCCATTTTAGCACTGTTGTCACCAAAGATGTTGCTTATTGTGCCAAAGGAGAGCGTATCGAAAATGCTTGTTACTCCATCAAACACGCTTTTCAGTATGCCTGTAACCGTCTTTGGAGATAGTGCTGTTTTTATCAAGCCGTTTACAGCTCCTAATATCGTGTCTATAAGACTTGACACTAAATTTTCCAGACCATCTTTAAGAATATCCAAAATGCCAAGAGCAGCAGATACTATTTCGCCAGCCATGCCGCTTTCGCCGAGCACTTTCGTAAGAGTTTTAGACACCTTGCTGTTGCTACCGAATAACTCCGTAGTCATTTTAACAAGACTGTTCGCTGCCTTGTCCGTAGCTTTACCCCCAAACAGCTTATCAAGCCCCATAAGAGCATCGCCAATTCCTTTTAATGTTCCGCTGGTAAGACCGGACAAACAGCTTTCAAGCTGCTGAAATTGATTAATAGCTCGCTGAGAAGACGTTTGTAAGTCGGTCGTTGCCTTAACGACAGCATCTTTGTTTTCTTTTGTAGCGTCAGCTGCTTCGGACATTTGATTCTTTAACTTGTCGACAGTTGCTGATGCGTCAAGAATATCTTTTTCGTTGCCGCTTTTTTGGGCGTTTTTCAAACGTTCCTCGGCTTCCGTGAGTTCTTCTGCTACCTTTTGCTCCTTTTTTTGAGCTTCAGCGTAGCTACGCATAGCTTCTTGGTATGTCTTTAAGTTGTCTGATATAGTTACGAAAATATCGCTATCCCACAGCGTGCCAGTTTTTTGCAGCTTACTTACAAGCTCCCATATCGTTTTCTTTTCGTCGACATTTTCTGTTTTGCTGGCGAGCTGCTTAAGCGATTTGATTGTGGGCTCCAGCTGGTCTTTAAACATCGTTCCGAAGTCACCGAAAACGCTTCCCCAGTCGATGTTTTGTTTTACCGCCTCCAGCTCAACGTTTGCAAGACTTGATTTTTTCTGCTCCTCGAGAAGTTTTCGTTGATTTGGCGATGTTGCTTTAGCTATCTTTTCGTCGTATTCCTTTGCAATAGCGTACTTCTGTTCCTGTATAGAACCAAACTCTTTAAGATAGTCGTAGTAATACTGCAACTGTTCTCTTAAGTACTTCCGTTCGCTTTCGGCGTTTTCAACAAGGAGCGTGTCCTTTTTAGTCTGTATATACTTCTGCTGCTCGCTTGTAAGACCAACTTTCTTGTCGAGCCCTAATGCGTAAAAACCCTCTTTTTTCTTGTTCGCTGGGTCTTTCTCATAGTTAGCCTTCGCTGTATCGATGTTTTTTTGCTTAAGCTGCTCTGCTTCTTCGTCAAGCTGATGCATCTTTTTTTCAAAATCAAGCGCTCTTTGACGGCGCTCCTTTTCGGCAACATCCTTTTCTTTTGCTATACCATTTTCTTCTTCCGCAACATACAAATCCCATCTTTCCTTGCGCTTGCGTGCTTCTTCTTTAGCTTGAAGCTCTGCTTGCTGGTCGCGATATTTGCGTGCTTCTTCGCCTTTGTCGTCGCCGAAACCGCCGCCTAAATCAGTATTTGTATTGTTGGGTTTTTGATTTAACGCGAGAGTGTTTTTTTTGTTCTCTTTGTAAAAATAGTTATAGATGCGATTTTTTTTAAATTGGGAGTAATTTTGCGAGTTGGCTTCTATAGCTTTTTTAACAGCATTCATACCTGCGTTAAACATACCTTCGGCACTAATACCTTGGTAGCCTTTTTTTGAGTTTGGCTTATATTTGTTGCGAGCCGTTGCAACGGCTTTGTTATAGATTTTTTGTAGCGCGTCTCTTTGTTTTTTGTACAAATCTACATCCGCCCCTTCTGCGATTGTGTTTCCTGCGAGGTTGACATTAAAGCCACCTGTACCAATAGGACCGATTGATGCCTTAGACCGACCTTTTTCATTATCCATGACTTTTAGATAATGTAGCACATCAGCAGTCTCCTGTGCTCCGCCCATGATTGTTCTAAAAAATTTCAGAATATTTGTGAGTACGGGCGTAAGATTAGCATTCAAACCTGTTAAAAAGCCGTTCCATTCATTTTTTAAAGCCGCTAAATTAACGGAGGCGCGAGAGCTTAAGTCGCTAAGGAGTTCGTTTTTCGCATGAGCATCTTCCAGTTTTTTCCCGTATTGTTCAATCGCATCCGCATTTTTAATAAAATACATCGCCACGGATCTGTTGCGAGCCATGAATTTAGACGCAACATTCTCACCTCTCTCATAAGCATCTTTAAGGTTTTTCAGAGCTGTAACCATGCCAACTACTGACGGGTTGTACTTGTCTTGCAGTTTCGACATGCTCATAAGTAGCATTGAAAATTTGGATGCTGCTTTGTTTGCGTCGCCGAACTGTCCGCTTGAATAGCCAATCAGTGTAGCCATTTCTTTAAAGCCTATGCCATACAGTGACGCTGTTGAACCAGCGGAAGCGATAGCGTCGGACATTTCCCCAAATGAACTTACCGAATGTTTTGACGCAGACGCTATGATATTGCTCATTTCCGAAGCCTCCTGTGCCGTCATGTGGTATTCGGAAGCCATTTTAGAAATGGCTTTCGCACCTTCTTCGGAGGTTTTCCCAGTTAATGCTCCGTATTCATTCGCACTCTTTATCATTTGAGTAAGAGCACCAGGCGCATCTTTAAGCCCATCCCATACCTTTACAAACTGCAAAGCAGCGTTCGCCATGTCTGCGCACGATTTCGTTGTTGTCGCCGTCAATGCTAAGATATTCTGACGAACATCTTTTATTTTGTCGGTATCCATGTAATGGTCTAAAGGCTGTAAGGCTACACGAAACGCTTCTGCCGCTTTAGACGATTCAAATAAGCCTTTTCCTACAGCTGCAATGCCAGCGCCCCAAACTCCAATCTTTCCAACGAATTTAAACAAACCCGAGAAATCGCCCTTCATCAAGCCGCTAAATGAGCTTTTAAGTCCCCCAAAAATACCTTTGACTTTTGACGAAGATTTTTCTGCTTCTTTGCCAATGCTTTGAGTTTCTTTTGCAGTTTTCTTCGCATTTTCGGCAGCATCTTTAAATGAACCAGTTAAGTTATCTCCATTTTGGATGCGTTTAGCAGCTTCAAGCTGTGCGTTGTATTCCTTTAAGTTTTCATTTAAACGATTCTGCTCTTGTCCCCAGTCGTTTACTTGTTTTTGGAGTTGCGACACCTTTTGCTGCGCTTCGCTGATGCGACGATTATAATAAATTGCGCCTCCGTTTGCACTTTCTTCTGGAGTAAGATTAGCAAGCGCTTGTTTATACTCCTCGATTCGCGCTTTTTGCTTTTCGATTTTAGCTGTTGTTTCTTCAATATTTTTACTAAAATCGGTGGAATTAAGGGTGTCTTGTATCTCTTTTATCGCATTCTCATACAATTTTATGTCAGAACGAAGTTCTTTAGCGCTTTCGCTTTGCATTCTCTCTATGTCGGCTCGTCCTGCCGCCACGGACATATATTCACGCAAAGACTCTGTTAACTGTTGCGTTGCTTGTGCATTTTCTCCTTTCGCTGCCGTATTTGCAATAGCCGCAGCCGTAGATGCGGTGTTAGCTCCAGCTTCCGCTGTCACTGCCGCTGCTGCCGTAGATGCGCTTGCGACCACAGCAGCATTTGCTACCGACTGAGCACTGTTCGCCCCTGTGGTTGCCGTAGACAATGCGCCTAATGCTTGGTAGGCTCCACTTACTTCTGATATGGAGTTTTTAACAGTATTGTATGAATTTGATAGCTCAACAACATCTTCTTTTGCAAGTTGTAGAGATTGTTTTTGTGCATCAAGCTGCTTTGTTAGCGCATCAAAAGCGCCCGTTCCTTTTTCTGTTTCAGCTAATTTTTCATTAAGCTTCGATATTGTCCCTTCAATAGTCTCTACGCGCTTGTTTGCGTTGTCTATCATGTCGGGCACATTCTGTATACCTTTAGACGCTTCATCCATAGCAGATTTCAGAGTCTGCATAGCTTGCTGCGTTTTGGTTGCCAAATCGTCGTCAGATTTAGCAATGTCATTTAGGGCTTTTGTCATTCTTGACGATAAAGCGTCAGTGTCGACTCCAACACGGGTTAAGCTATCGCAAAGCTTGTCGAGCGAAGACTGAATATCAGAAATATCCATCTGCCCACTAATACCAAGTATATCTTCTGCCATAATGTATATTGTGTTATCACATCATATCCATAAAGAAGTCTGATGCGTGTATTGATTTATTTATTGATTTGCAAGTGCTTATTTCTTCCTTTCTCTTTTTGTCGCCACCTTCATCTCCTTTTTTGTCTGGGTTATCCCATGAAGTTATTGAGCGGTTGAGAAGAATAACATTAATGTATGAGCGATTAAATACGACCTCCTCGTAACTCATACGAAAATACTTCATTACTCCTCCGATGATTGCCCAAGGCGAGTCGTTGTCGGCTCGGTCATTGCTATTGTTTGGGAGAGGAAAGTGATAGAGGTCAAGAAAAAATTTACGTTAAAAGAGTGACTTATAAACTGGATAAGGTCATTGAAAGCATTGACATTAAGGCGCTTGGTTATATACCGTCTCCAAAGGCGACGCTTCCATGTTTTTCTAAACGCACAAATAACAAATATTTCACACATAAGGCGAGCATCGTTGCCGTGTGCGATAGTTTCTTGCAACACATTTATTTTGTCACCAGGCTTCCAACTTGGTTTTTTAATGTCGTTTGCAACGGCAGCCATTTCATAAATCTGCATAAATGTCAAAGGTTTAACCTCGAAACTAAACCTGCCGACCTTTATCTTTGTTGACTTTTCCATGAGCGTTTCCGCTACATGTTTTTTCTCTGATGTTTTCATATAGTTGTATGCTTAAAATAAAGGCGGCGCGGCTTAGAATTTCTCCTTGCCTCGCCGCTAATTAACGATTTGAAATTATATAACCTATGCGAATACCTAAAGCTCTTTATCGATCTCTGTCTTAACATCATCAAGGTATGCCCATCGATGACCAGAAACCTTCTCGCCACTTGCATCCATTACTGCCATCTGACGGAATTCAATGTTAAGATTTGGAAGACCGGTCTTGCCAATAGAGCCACTACGGGTGACAGTAAGCTTCATTTTTGCCCATTGGAACACCTTTGCAGGGATGTCGTCGAGTACCTTTGTCTTAATCTGCACAGCCTTGAACACCTGTGTTTCCGTTGGCTGCTCGTTGTTCCACTTTTGGTCACTTGAGGTAAAACCAAGAATTTCTTTATATGTTTCAGGAGACATGTCGTATGTCTGAACCGTGAAACCTTTGGTTGCAGCCGAAGAGGTTAATACTGCGTACGGGTCTTCCGAATCCTCAATTTCAACGTCTGTTGTAGATGCTGCGTTGTCATTAAAGCTCAAAGAGCCCTGTACAATAGCCTTAAATTTAAATGGAAAACTGGTAGGATAAGCACCATTTTCCGCAGGGGTGGCGATTGCAAACTCGTCAATGCCATACACGCCGTCTTTACCTGTCTTTACCGCCATATTTTAGTTCTTTAAATTGTTATACGTTACTTTGAATTTTAGATTGATATAGTATGTGTTATCGTCGTCCTCTGTTGGCAGTGAGTCGGAATAGCTATCAAAATATGCGCCACCAAGGTACGTGCTGTTCTCGAACAAGGCAAGAATTGCTTTCGCTTGCGTTGTGAGTTTTTTGGTATTCGGCTCGTCAGAGGCTGTTTTTCGCACATGCACGTTTACATTAATCATGCCGTTTTCTATCTCGCTTTCGTGCACAAACGGCAAATGATTGATAACAACATAATTGTCAGAATCGAGCTTTTTAGGGCGTTTGTATTTGAAAACACTGCCCTTCTTTACTCCTATGTTTAACAGGTTGTTACAAATGTATTCGTACATCGCGCTTACAGCGTCGTCACCTATTATCATACCTTGCGTTTTTATAGCCACAATTTCAAATAGCGCCGTTTGAGGGTTACAAACCCTTTAACTTCCATCTCCTTTTCTATTGTGCCGTCCTTTTTCATTATTTTTACTGTGTCGCCTTCTGTCGGTAGCATTTTGTATTTCTGCTTTGACAGCGGCGCTATCACCTCGTAAGCGTATTGATACTTGCTGCCGTCGTTCAACGTGATAAGGCTGGCTTTTGTGTTCGGAAAGATTAGACATTTGCCAAAATCGAGAAAGCGTGTTGCTGTCGCTTCAATCGGATTGCCCTGCGCGTCATAGCCGCTGCCGACATTTTCGTTTTTAACATCAAAATCCGGCTCTCCACTATCTTTCATATCGTAGAACACGCCGCCTATTTGAACATACCCAACGTTGTATATTTTGAGCTGTACTTGCAGTTTATCCTCGAAGTTCATACATCCACCCTCCTTACCAAACCTTTACGCTTTGCAACCAATAGCTATCAGAGTCTGTATTAAGAACAAGGTCAGCACTCAATCCTGCATCCTTGGCAATAGATTTTATCATATCGTCAATCAGCTCGTCATCGTTCTTGTAGCTTTGCGATACGCCGCCCACATTCTCGCTTGAAAGTGTACGCATTTTGTAAAGTATGCGCATTGCAGCATACGCTACAGGCTTCTTTACAGCCACACTGTATGCGTCATCGACGCTTTCCGAGGCACCGAATTTATCGGCAGCGTCGATAAACATCTTCTCCAACGCCTCGTCCGACGTTGAGAAAGGCTGAATTTCGCTTGCGATGGCTTCCGAGATTGTCATGCTACCTTGTCTTAATACTACAACTATAACTACTACTACATCTTTCAAATTTTACCCCAAGGCTACGATTATACCGTAGTCTTGAGGATATAGAGGTCGTTGAGACCGTTGAACACAGGCTGCGCCCACATATCATAGTTGATATGATAGCCAGTCTTGTCACGCCAGTAACCAACGAGGTTGTCGTCGTGCGTAGAGTAAGAAACGCCTGGAATCGGGTCTGCCAGCTCCAATGCGTCCGAAATCTTCATAATAGCCACACTTTCAGCGCACTGAGCAACCACGCGGTCATCCGCAATAAGGTTGTGTGTCGTGCCGTCGGCGAGGGTCACAAACTGGTCTTCGTCAACCTGAATTGTCGGGAGCAAGATAGAACGCAGATAAGTGTTCACCTGCTCAGTTGTGAGCATCGGAACCGCTGGATTGAGCTGTACCGTGCCAAGGTTGAGCTTAAAGGTGTCTTTTATCTCCTTAGCCTTGCACATCTTGTAGAATGTGTTTTCAGACATGCGGAGCTTGAGAATCTTGCGACCGTGCGCCTTTGCCTCGTCCTTAAGCTTCTTGATGTCCGCGAACGGAGTTGCAGTTTCCTCGCCCCATGATGCTGTAACGGCGAGCTGCTTAATGCCGAGGTCAAAGGTGTAAGACACGTTTGCCTTAGCGTTGTTTGTGCGAGAGACGGTCTGTGTGCCCAGGTAAAGACCTTCGAAATAAAGCATATCAAGACGCTTGTGCGGAGCAATGACCGCACGCTCGAACGGACGGAAAGAGAACTCAATAAGCTTGTCGTACTGCGCATTAAGCTGCGCCTGCGTATAGTTGCGACCCTGAACATCACGATAGCGACCCTCGAGCTGATGCATCTGGTCGAGGTAGTCGTTGTCGAGTTCCCACTCGTCACCGTAGCGACCTACCGAACCGGTAAGCTGACCAAAGTCTGGCATGTGGTGAACAGGTCTTTCAGCGTTCTTGGCGATAACAGAACCAACCATTGCAGCTGTGTATTCAGCGAGGTTAGCCTGATAAACCTTGGCGGCGCAATAATCCACCTGCTTAATCTCGTTTTTCCACAAGGCCTTGTACGTTGAGGTCTTCATGTTCTCGTCAATATAGGTCTGAAAAGACTTAGGGCCTAATAGCTGCTTCAATATACTATTCATACCTTTTCTATATTTTTAAAGTTATCCTGTGTTTATACTTACTGAATCTTGAACAAAGCGATGCCGTTTGCGTTCAAGCCTTCCTTGATGTCGCTGTTAATCGGGTAGGGCAGAGAGTCCTCCTCAACCTCCATCACACGCAGAGTCGGCTCTACGACCTGCGCAGCATCGGGGTCAAGCTCCTTTGTCGCGTATGCAAAGCCGAGAAGAATATCCTTGCTCTTGTCGTAGTCAGTAATAACGGCACCCTCTGCGAGTTCTGCATCAAGTCCGGCTGTAAGAGTTACCGTGTCGCCACTTTCTGCTCTTACAATAGAAGCAATCTTCTTGCCGCCGATTGTGTCGCCTTCCTTGTAAAGAGAGCCTGCTGAGAGCTTGACGGTCTTAGCTGCGCTTGCTGCCTTTTCCGCTACCTTTGCTGACTTAACAACGACTGCCTTACCCCCAGTGCCAAGCTTTACAACAGCGCCCTTAGGAAGCCATTTCAAGCCAGCAGGAAGATTGCTCTGGTCGAGGTCATAACCGCCCTGTCTGCGGACACACATTTCCTCCCACCAAGAAGCCTCCTTGATACTTGTCGGCTTTACCTTCTTGAAAAACATTCCTTTATAAGCCATAATTAAAAATTTTAGTTGTTGCTATATATTGAGATTACGATGCGCCCTCAGGCTTGGGAGCGTTACGCTGCGCGAAGCCTTCCATGCGCTTGATAAAATCATCCTGCTCAGACTGCGGAGTACTTGTTGTCGGCGCAGAAACAAATATTCCATCTGCGACAAGCTTTTGTTTCATTTCTGTGAAATCATTGTTAATCTGCTCCACAACACTGTCGAGGTTTTCCTCTTTGTCGAGTTGATAGCGTGAACGGAATACTTCGGGCACGTTCTTTAGCTTCTCATTACTTTGCAGCAACGTTGCGAGTCTTGCGCGTTCCTCGCGCTCTTTGTACGGAGCAAGAGCGGCTGCGACAGCCTCGTTTACAGCCTTCTGCTGGTCGTTCTTTACCTCGGCAATCATCTTTGCTACAGCTTCGGCTGTAAGCGGAGCTTCTGTTGTTGGCGGAACTGGAGGAGCTGGTGTTTTTGTCGGAGGTGTCGGAGTAGCCTTTGGGTCTACCCAGCCTTCGTACTTCTTCGTTGTTTCGCTCACGGCTCTATTGAACGCCGCTTGCATCATACCAACATACGGCTCCACGGCTGTAATAGCTTCAGTAACATTCTCGTCTGTTGACTCATCTGTTAAACCACGACTTGCGACAATCTGGTCTACCAGCTTTGCAAGTTCATCCTTCTTCAAACCGTACTTCGCGAACGACGTTTTGCAAGAAGTAAGCACTTTCTCTTTAATTGTCATACTTTATTCTGTTTACGTTAATGGGTAATTTTATCTAACACAAAATTACTTTATAAAGTTATATTGATAAAATAATATTTATTTTCTGTGTAAACAAATTGTACTTTACATTATTTTATATACTTTTGCAGCTATAATTCATTATAAACTCAATCGCTATGAAGAAATTTTTATTTGCACTGATTTCAGTCGCGTTAATGTGTGTGGGTTGCTCGTCGGACAATGATGATGCTAAAGAAAAGGAAAGTCAAAAGTATGTGCTTAAAAACACAACATGGAGTTCGATAGAGAAAATTGAACACACAACATTCGGCATTTTTGTAGACAAAGAAGAGACAAACACAGAGGTAGTCACAAAGCTACAGCAAATATCTGGCTTGGAATACTCAGAAAACACAAAAATGGAGGAAAAAGAGGTGTATTGGAACGTGTGCAATAGTAACGGTCACGATGCCGACACAACGATAGCAATGACATTTTCCAATAACAGGTGTATTTTTGAAATGGAGGTAAAAAGGAAATGTGTCAAAGCTAATTTAACACAAACAGAAAAACAATACAAGTTTAAGGAAGGAGAGTTTTTTGTAAAGGTAGGATATAGCAGCTACGAGAGCTTCTTTGTACGTAAAGATGGTGTATATCGAGCTAATGGATATTTGTTTTTATTATTGGATGGAAATGGTAACGTAACTTACGAAACCCAGTACAAATATGCAGGCATACAAGATTATGATGTAGATGTTGACAAATATTCTGTTACAGCTGATTTTTCTGTTTCTGGCAATGCAATAACATTCTCATACATAGATAAAAATGATAAGAAAGTAATGTTTGTGGGAACTATTGCTGATAATCTACAGAGTATCATATTTAACGACAACCCTTTGGTGTCCAGTGTGAAATCTGTTGGCAAACAATAAAAATATAACAAAAAAGACGTAGTATAATTTAATGTACTACGTCTTTTTTATGCCAGCATTTTAGATACTACAATACCGCGTTTCATTGAGTGTCGCACCTATGTTGACAGCGATTGCATCTTGCATGGAGTGCATCATGGCAACCGTTGCATCTATTACGTTCTCGCCCTCTGTTTTGTCTTCGTACAGGACGATAGCCCGTTCTTGTAGTTTTGCAAAGTCACGCAAAAGTAGGAGCATCTCCTTGGTTGTGTTACTGATTGTAAAATTCTCCTTATTGTTGTTTAATGTGTTCTTTTCCATTTTGTGCGTTGTTTAAAAAGTTGTTGTGTAGGTTTACTTGGCGATGTTGCCGTTAATCTCAGCAAGAGCGAGCTTCACGTTGAAGTTGTTTTTAAAAAGGGCAATAATGAAGCGTCTGCCTCGCTGTGTCCAAACAGTGTAGACCTTGGTATGTGTGCCACCATTGCTGCTTGGAAAGGTGTAGGTGTTGGTATCGTGCAATTTCCAACCTTTGTAAGGCTTGTGCAAATTCCATTGACCTGACTGTTTGTAGATGATGTTTGCTTGACAGAGCTTGTTGTGCAACTCCTGTGCTGTAATGCCGAGGTCGAGAGCTACTTGACTTGATGTCATGCAGTCCTCCGAATTGAGCGTTTGGTCGTAGTATTCTACCTTTGGTGCGTCCTTGGCAATACGCTCGCCTTGTGCTTCGATAACTTGTTTGCTTTGGCTGTTCTCACATTCAAGTTCTTTAATGCGCTCCTCGCGGCGTGCGAGCGCCGCCTTAGCTGCTATCAAGCCACGGGCGATAATGTCTTCCTCGCAATCTTCTTCTTTAGCCACAACGTATGCGCCTGTTGTGCGAAGCGAAGGCAGCACTTCGTTGAATACCCAATCTTGAAACTTGCGAGCTGTAGGCTTGCGAGATTGAAAGATGCAACGGTAGAGGTCGGGTTCGGTGACGAAGTACATTTGTTGTCCATGATTATTCGCATCCAATACAGTTATAGACGAGACATTAGTTGAATTAATGTCTCCTCCCAACCGTTTAGCCGTTGCGCCAACTTGCAACCCGAGTGAGTTGCATACATCTTTAAGGCAGAAAAGTAATTCGCCTTTCTCATTTCGTGTTACACGAAGTTCTCCGAACATTGGAGAATTAAATTTTTTAACTTCTTTCATTGTAGGACATTTGAAAGTTATCGGCAATAAAAACGGTATCGCCTTTCCCGTTGTCCTACACCTCAAAGGCAGTGAATGCATTAACATTTCACACGGGGGTACGATACCGATATGTTTCGATTGGTGGTAAAAAATACCGCCAACTGATTGTGTTTGCGGCTATATCACCGCCTTTGAATATGTAGGACGCCACAAAATTATAAAATCTTCTGTGATGTACAAAATTTTTCTTGTTATTATTTTAAAAATTTAGTTTTGTGTTGGTGTACGCCGGAATTAAACCATAGCGTTATTTTCTTGTTAGCTTGTTGTACCTGCTGTTTAATTTATTAATCATGCGTCCAACACTTTCTGTGTATTCTTCCTCAATCTTGCGGACTCTATTTAATTCCTTTTCTGCTTCTACAATCTTAGATGTAGGATTCTTTGATATATTCTCAGCTGCTACCACGCTAACAGAGAGCCTGCCAACTGTTGTTCCATATTTTGCTGCTCCGACAATATCTTCTTTAATCAGTTTTGCTTCTTCTTTCTTGATTTCTTCGGCTCTAACCTTATTGAGATTATTCTGTGCTTCCGCTACGGGATTGCCATGCAATTTTACCAATTCCCTTATATCGGAGTATGCTTTTCTAATATCCTCTATTGTCATCTTGCCAACACTCTTATTTAGCACGAAACCTTGCGAATTCAAAGCATCTCCTTTTCTTGTGCTGTTTGCGCCTACCGTTCTTGTTGGTCCTCCACCTTTTGCCATAATCTTTTGTTTTTTTACAAAGTTAATAATATAATCAATTGGGGGGGGTAGGCTGCGCCCACCCCCGTGTAAACAATTATAAAGCTGTATAAACAACGCCCTTTTTAGGGTTCTTTGTAGCTCTTCCAAGACATACCCTTCCGCGGTACATTCCCTTTATCGAGGAGTAGAAAGATGTGCGCTTTACGCCGTCTATTTCTGTTGCCGGAATAACACCTACTCGCTCGCACTCCGTGCCGTTGTCGGTAAGTATTGTATTTATTGTCATAACACCATAGAAAGACTCCTCAGTGCGCGTCTGTATTACCTTGCCGTCAACTTTAACTGCTGTTCCTGCTTCAAGTTTAGTGTTTACCTTCAAGCTGTCTTCGTAGTTTTTAACCATAAAGAAAGCATAAACCGACTCGTCTAAATAGGCGTAATAGTCGCTTGCAAGTCTATGTGTCTTTTCAGCGAACTCGCCGTCAACCGGCTTGCTCAATGCGTATGCGCACACCTTTTCAACATATTCGCTGTTGCTACCGAAGTTCTCTCCGCAAAGTGTTGCTTCTATGTCGACGAGCGTTGGTGAAGGGTAGTGTGTGTTGCCCTGACGGTAAGCCTTTTTATAAATTGGGCACTTGTTATATACCACCTTCGCTGACATTATCAAATCAGCTTTTTTAAAAGCGTTTTTATAAATAGCGTTCGGGTTGCCGCCCCACATTTTTAACTCATCGCCATCCCGATCTGTTGAGTAAGACAGGCTGTAATCGTAAAGCTTATGCAACTCGCTCGTAAACTTTGAGAGATAGTCAAAACTCTTGATGCCGAACTTCTTTACACACTCACAACCTACTTGTAATTCATCACCCGTTACAATGTTTTCTATCACGTAAGAATTTTTGCACCAATGTCCGCAAACGTCACACTTGTCGTAATCGTGTCCGTGGGTAGGAATTTTAAACACAAGCTCTTTGGACGAGTCAACGGGCGTAAAAGAGCCATCTTTAAAAGTACATACAAGCTTCCAGTTGTTTTCTTCGGGCATATTGATTGTGGAGTCGCACACTTCGTGAAAAGCTTTCACCGCCCTGCCTCGCATACCATCCTTCTCTATAACTGGGTGTAAAAACACCTTCATGTAAGGCTCGCCAATGGTGTAAGAAAAGCCTTCCACGTTCTTCTTTGTCTTGTTTGCAAACTTTTTGAAGCTTGTAACGCTGTCTGATGGGATAAAAGTTCTAATAGTGTTCATTGTTGTATCTCCTATATTACGTTGTTGTTATATTATAGCGGAACTGTTGCGCTCCGCTGTATTTTTAGATAGCAAGAGTTTTTACCTTGTCTACATACATATTTATATGCTTCGTGTCGATGCCTTTGTAAGATTTGTCTACGACATACATAACCCTACCAAGTTCGTGTCCGTTTGTTCCTCCATCGAAATATGCATAACTTACACCGAGGTTGATTATTACCTTGCAATAATCTTCTTCTGTTGCTTTTGTCATTACGTTAATGTCGCCTTCGATATGTATTTCCTTAAAAAGCATAGGCACCGTTTGAAAGCTTGTGCTAATTAATTTGTCAAACTTCTCATGCTTGTAGTCCTCGCACTGTTCGATTGACAGCTGTACATTGATGCCCAAACGTTGAAGAGTCAGCTCAATGTCGCTGATAATGTAATTTACAATTTCCTTGTTTAAAACTTCTGTTGTCATTGTTGTATCTCCTTTTGTTAAGTTATTAATTTTAACGCCACAAAATTAATAATTTATTAATGAATAACAAAATAAATAATAGAAAATGTTTAATATTTAATGAAAATTAAATGATTTGTGCGATTTTAAAAAATGCGCGTCATAATCCTCACGACTACAACACGCATTAAAGCCATGCAAGCTCCCCAGTGATTAAGTACATGGTTGATTGAAAAAGTTTTCATAAAAAAGAAACACCACTCTTAATTTGCGAGCCTACGATAAAATCGAAACACAGCCTTTTGTAACAAAAACAAGTAAAATCAATAGCAGGATTCGCACCTGCAAGCCGCCCTTGTACGGCTTATTTATGTTATATTATTTTACTCCTGTTGAATTAAAACCGTTGTCGCCACGCTTCTTATCATCATTTTACTCTTTTTTGATGACACCGCTCACAAGTTCCGTGTTCGGTATTTCCACAATGCGTATCTGCGCAATCTTCGTGCCAGCTGGAATGCAGACACTCTTAACGCCAAGGTACTCCACGCAGCATGTTTTTAGACATGCTTTACAGCTCCACCAACACCTTAATCTCTTGATTACCCCCACTGTGTGTGAGACAAGTAGGACTTAATCCTTTGGCAGAATATACACGACGAATACTCTCGAACATGTGAGTGTAGGGTGGTGTCTGCATTATGCCGACTACGATGGTGTGTGTGGAGCTATTCAGCACTTGCCATCTTTTCGTGTGCGTCATGTTCCTTTTTGTTGTCGTAGAGAAAAGCACATAACACGCATTTCTTGCCGAACACATCCGCTTTCATCAAATGATGACAGGTGCAACACTTGCCATCACCAACCTCTCGCTTGGTCTTTTGGCGAATTTTATAGTTGTACGGACATTCCTGTCCCATTTCAACGAACTCGGCTTGATTAAAGCGGTTTATAAGCTCCTCTTGCTCGTCTCTTTGCTTTCGCAAAACCTTATAGGTGCTTTCGAGCGCATTGGATTTTCCGTTCAGTTCATCATACATCAGCTCCAAGTTTTTATACTCGTTCGTAAGAGTCTTGTTATCTTTTTCCAGTTTGTCGCAATGGTCGCGCATCTGCATCATTTCGCCAAGTGTCTGCTTTGCCGGATCTTCGTCCTTGCGCTTCTCCCGTCCGTCCAACTGGCGAACAACTTCGTTGTAGTCGTTCATGAGCTGATGCACGCGCTCTGTCATCATCATGTTCTCTGCCTTCAGGTCGCCAATAATACAGGCAAGTGCCTCCATGCGTTTGTTTGTTTCTTTTTCCATAGTCTCTATGTTTTATGGGGTTCTGTTTAATTATACAACATGCTCATTAATGCCGCAGCCCTTCGCTTGTCGGGAGTGTCTTGGTAAAAGCGGATAGAGTCGTCGTCACGCCATACCATACGGATTTTACTTTTTCTGTTATTCATATTCTATCAATACTGCTGGTGCTTTGACGAGCGAACTTGTACCTTGTATGATATTACCTGCTCCCTCTTTGTGGTAATGCGTAAGAATGGTGGCGCATACTTTTGGGGAGGGGGAATTTAAGATTTGCAATCTAATCATATTCTATCAATACAATGGTGTGCTGTCCGTGCTCGTCGTATAGTCCTGCCCATCCGTCGTAGCGTGCAGATAGGGCGGTGGAGTATCCCCGACGTGGGCAGAGTTGCGATGTGCGTTGCACAAAAGGAATTTGGTTAATCATACGTTATTAATACCATATTGTCTTTGCCTACTGAGGTGAGGGTGTTGGTTGTACCTCCAACGTTTATCTCCATTCGCTGACAGAAGCGTCCGTTGGAGAGATGCTTGCGGTCGGACGGATTATCGGGGTCACGGCCTCGGAAGGCTGCTATGCGAAAACGTAGCATAATAGGTTGTCTTTTGTTACTGTTGTTATCGAATTGCACCACGGCAACGGACTGGGGCGGTGATACTTATCGCCGTATTTACACCCTCCCCGGTCGCCATGCTCACGGCGGAAGGCTTTTGCTTCCTCGGTGCGGTAGTGGACGAGGACGGAACGTTCAATCATACTCTATCAATATTTTCGGTTTATCCACGTCGTGACCCTTACCCCCTCCAGCAATACACAGAGCTATGCCGTGTGGTGACACAATGATGCCGTTCTGCGAGGGGCTGTAGGAGCCAAGGACGATAGGGCAAGGGTTATTCATAATTCTACTGCTACATAATAGTGATTACGGCTGCTCACACCAGCTTGAATGGTGTAGATTATATCCCTCCCGAATTGCTTGTTGTAGGTGTCTGTCCTTTGTCTCCATCCTTCTTCCTCTCCATATTCTCCTTGAACATCTTGTAGAAGCCGCGCCAATATTCCACGTCCAGTTTCTTTGGGTTCTCCTTGAACTTTTCGTAGAGACGGGCAATGGCAGGGCGATGATAGCTCAGTTCTCTTTCGTTCCACTCAATGCCTTTGTTCCATCCATCGTGACGCTCCATGAATATCTGAAGCACGGTCTTGAGAAACATTGCAGCCTCGTGTGTCGGCGGTAGGTCGAACTGCACAAATAGGGCGTTGTCTTGGTCGTTTGCCTATATGCCACTTAGAGCACAGTTCGCAAAAATACGGACGTTCGCCCATCGCTTTCAGCTTCGGGTTCTGCTCAAGAAACTCCCACGCCTCGTCTTCCGTATCGTAGCCAACTTTCTGTTTCCACGAACTGCCCTTGCGAGTCCAGTGCCTTGCGTCGGGATGCAAGGTGGAGTAGGGCGCTTTGTTTCTGTATACGTGTCTTTTCATACATTTAAATCATTTTCTGTATCTCCTTTTTATAAGTTCTATTTTTGCTTTTACTTTGTTTATATCACGCGCGTCGTGGTTGCTCAATCTTACAACGTGATAACCCATGCGCCAAATTCCTGCGGAGCGGTTGTTGTCTTTGCGCCTTTGGTTTTGTGTGTAATGGTAGCCACCATCTATTTCAACTATCGTTTTCAAATCCGGCAAATATATGTCGGCAAAATACATTTTCCGTTCCGTCAATATAGGCTGCTGCCGTACTACTGTATGCCCAAGTCGCTCGCAGTTGCGTATCGCTGCCTTTTCCGCATCGCTTGTCTTGGATATAAGGTCTTGCCTTATTCTACGCACTAAAGCTTTTGAAGCTTTCATATCAAGACTTGTTTTTATTCGTTTTGCGGATGAAACGCATCGCACCATCTATCGCCACACCAATCAGCACAGGCGAGAGCATTTTCGATTTCGCTCCCCTGCGCCATTTTTGCTCGTAGTGCAATATGCGTAGCACCTGCTTTTCTGTTATATTGTCACGAGTTATCTTGCACTTTTGACCACAAGTCCTTAACTCTTTGCATACAAAGCACTCCCCGATGCCGTCAGTGTCTTCGTATCTAAACATCGGACACTCTCCACAATATCTTCGTCTACACATAGTGCCGTTTCATTAAGTGTGTCTGCTGGTTAATCATTGATTTGCGTATTGTGTTCGCGACCTTTTCTATTGCGAACTTAGGCGTGTCGGAGGAGCGTACGAAGACAGGGTGGTAGCCTTTCCTGTGTCTGCGATAAAATATATCGTCGTCTACTCCTTCTATCTTCACGGACACCTTCGCAGCAATTACAAACAAGTCGCAGTGACCATTTCGATGCTTGTTGCGGCATTTGTATGCAATGCCGTTTTCGTCGAGGAATTTCTTTATTTTTTCAAGCTTTGTGGAATTTTTCATAAGCCTATATTTTTTATAATCTATATATACCATGCATTAAAGCACGGCTGTGGCTCGATTTTTTAAATTAAATAATTTACTTATAATTGTATATGTGTTAGCTGTTACGTTGTAAGCGTAGTTGTTAGTTGTGAAGGTAAAGCAGGGTACAGGATATCCCCCCACCTTAGGCATGAAGGTGGAGTGAAAATGATTTTGCGCCGCCACAAATTTCTTAACAACCGCATATTTAACATAATCGAACGCTGTTTTCAGCGAAACACCTAATTTTTGCGCAATCCTTTTGTACAAAGTCCGTTCTCGGTATAAGTGTCTCCGTAGCCATACTTCCTTTTAAGTGCGCGAGCCTTTTTGATAACATCAAAATTCTTGGCAGTGCGAGCTTGTAGAATGGTACGTTTACAGAAGTCCTTTCGAGATTGAACGATGCACAAAAGAATTGCGTATAGGGATTTTTCTACATCTTTAATTGTGTCGTAACATATATCTGATATATTAATATTTCTATTCTTGTGCTTTGATACAACGGAAAGAAAGACAAGCGAGCTGCCGTCTACTTTAGCATAACCCAAATCTACAAGCGTAGCGATGCGCTTCTTAATAGTGTACGCATGTACGCCCGTTACATTAGCCAGCTTGTTTACCGACCAGTTCTTGAGAACATTCTTCCCGTTTCTATGATAAAAAAACAACAGCAAGGCAATGGCTTTCAGGGATGCTTTATCCTTGAAAAGACCATTAACAATGCTGTATCGTATGTTCTTTATCATATTATATTCAAATAAAAACCTCCAATCGCCGATTTTTTACAAGAGTGTTGTAATAGTGACGAAAGGAGGTCTGATATATTTAACCCTGTTCTTTTTAGATTAGGAAATCAGTTACAACAACTCTTAATTGTGCCACAAAATTAATAAATTATTAATGTAGTATTTAGTATTAAGTATTAAAAGATATTAAATACTAAATTTTTCTTATTAATAATTTTGCTATAAACTAATAATTTATTAATTTTGCGGTGTTAAAATTAATAAGCAACTAAATAATAGGAGATACAACAATGAAAAATTGGAAAGGCGACACAGTCAAACCTCTCTACGAAGTGGCACTGAAACAACATGTAAAAGGCGATACAGCCGACGATTATGAATCAGTTGGTTTTATTGGAGCTGACAACTACAAGGAAGCTTGTAAGATTGCTAAAGCACAGTCTAAAAACATTGACAAGCACAGTGACGGTAGATTTTACGAAACAGAACGCCTCGACGCAGGTCTTGCAATGGTGTCTGTCTGCTGCTACTTTGCTGATGACACTTCGGATTACAACGAGGTTTGGCAAGAGGATTATGTCGACGGCAAAAAGATTGGCAGATATACCCTTTAACAAAGAAACATAGCGAAGCGCAACGCCTCGCCACAAAACAAAAAGAATATGAAAGACTATATGGACCCACGCAATTGGGATGAAGAAGAAATAAACGAGTGTAAGTATTGGGCGTTAGGCATGGGTGTATGTCTTACCGTAGTTTATATCGCAATGTGGATATTTTATTAACACACAATATAAAGTAACAACAATGGAGATAACGACAACAATGGTGCGCTTTCACTGCCCTAAGGCAATGATGGATGTCAAGACACCCAAAGCGCAGATGTTCTCTTTCGGAGAGCAGCAAAATCAGAAAGTTTGGGTTCCTGAAAATAAGATAATCGTAAGCCCAAGCAGCGGGTCGGAAGATTTAAACGAATGTGTCATGCCGAAATGGCTGTATGGCAAAACAATGCTCCCGATGTACACGCAGGTGGATGAGGAGTTTTTGCACGTGGAAAACGTGGAGACTCTCTAATTATAGAAACAAGTTTAACGTAACAACAAAGTAAAATGGAAACAACAATGTATTCAACAATGAATGTAGCAGCATCTAACAACATGGTCGCTGAACCAGCAACAGAACTCGAAGTTGCAAGCGGTAATGACCGCCAGTTCCTCGATTTCGACATAAGCAAGGTTCAGACACTGACACTTGAACAGCTCGCACGCACGGAAAAGGAAAACGACTACAACGGCAATCCGCTCATGGGCATCTATCATTTTCAGCTCATACAGCAGATACAAGAGATGTGCGCTGAACGTGGTTATCGTGCTGAGATATGGGATTTGTTCGCAGCTAACAACAAAGACCGTAGAGCACCAGGTGTAAGCCGTCTTCCACAAAAGGAGGAAAAATTCGGTGAACGTGCCATCGAAGCGCATATCCTGCGCCGCGTGTATTGCAACATTCGTCTTTACGACCTTGACAAAGGCGAGGGTGACGAAGCCATAACAACAAACCTTGCTATATCATTCCACCAAAAAGGTTTACAGGTCGGCATTGGAAGAAACGTTGTTATCTGTCACAACCAAACAATGTTGAATCGAGAGCAGTACGCTGCTACATATAAAGACGGCAGCACGATGGGCGTTGGCTTGAGCGAGCTGCTTGAAAAGGTTAGCATTTGGCTTGACAACCTGCGCAATATCACCGCCGAGGACGATGAAAAAATCGAGAAGATGAAGCGTCGCGAGATAAGTGCACAGGAGATGTTTACAATCATAGGAATGCTTACAGCCTTACGCGTCGCTTCCGAGACAAAACACAAGGAAATACGGAACGGTGCTACAATACCGCTGAATCAAGCACAGATAGGTCGCATCACGGAAAAGATGATGCTTGCATACAACCACAAGGGCAAGGTTACGGCTTGGGATTTCTACAACGCAGCAACGGACATGTATAAGTCCGCGACGCTTGACCAACCGATGATTCTCTCGCAGAACTTGGCTATGGTTGAATTCTTAAACACTCATGTGTTATAAATATAGAGCAGTTTGTTTCACAGCGTCGCGAGACGCGCAGTTGAGGTTTTAATAGAATTTATTTTTTAGGACAGCCCTACGGCGGTGGGGCTTTTATCTTCGGAATAATTTGTCCGGCATTGGGTCGGTAGGTTGCGAGCTTTCGCCATAATAAGTTATTAGTTGTTAGATTATGAGTAGTCGTGTATGCAACCTTAAGCACGGCGCAGATAAGGGTTCGACTCCCTATTCCGAAGGCTAACTTTTAAAAACGGAGATATGGAAACAAAAACATGTGAGATATGTGGACAGACTTTGCCGCTGTCTGTTTTCTCAAAATCCTACAAGGGACGTTGTAAAGATTGTGTAGCAAAGCTAACAAGAGAAAAGCGTAACGGTACGACAAACATCATCCATAGGTCGATTAACTGGGAACAGCGCAGATACGAGATTGCGAAAGATATGCTTTGCGCTCTTTATACGGACGAAGGATTTGACGCACGGGAGAAGAATGATGCGATGTTTGAGTATCAAGACCTCGATTCTTGCGCCAAGGAAGCTGTAAGATACGCTGACGCGCTTATAAGAGAACTAAAAAAATAAAATACACACAACATGGGAAAAGAAAATTTTGGTATTAAACTTAACGCCTTGAAGTATAAAAACGCAGGCGTTGCAAGCCTTAAAGGAAGCACTGCGACAAAGAAATGTCTTGTTATTCCTATCGAAGATAACAATTTATTCGTAAGTGCAAACGCAGATGGAACACCAAAGGCTGTTTATTTGGATTTGAGCGCGTTTGCGCTGCGCGAGCCAAAGTACGACCAGACGCACCTTGTAAAGCAGTCGTTAGCGAAGGAGGTGCGCGAAAAAATGAGTAAAGAGGAACTTGATGCAATGCCTATTCTTGGTGGGATGAAGGCTTTTGAGAGTGTATCGAACAACGCAGCCGATGCGTGCAATGCACCGATTGTGGGCGTTAGTAGTGTTGATGATTTACCATTTTAAAAAATAAATAAAGATAAACGTATGGGAAGACCAAAGAAAATAGAACAGTCTGCGGAGATGCCAATACTTGACACGCCGCACGATACAGAGAACGTAAACGTAGACAGCCGTTTGAGGGCTGTAGTTATTCCGCTTATATCAAACGAAGATGTTGTGCTACACAAAGGCAAGGTACTGGTGCCGACAACGGAGTATGTTAAAGATAACACGGTAGCGATGGTTGTTTCAACGCAGGACAATGCGGTTAATGGTTTGCTTGTTGAAGATGGAAAGCGTCTTGAAACAGCCAGCGTCGTTTCAATGTCCGTTGGAGCTCACACAGATATATATGTTGTTATTAACATCAACGAGGATGTTAGCATCGTAAGGCAGACGCAGTACGGAACACGCATGGATAGCCTTGTGCTTCCAGCTGGCACTCATGTTGCCGACCTTGTGATATTAAAGTAATAATAATAGCAGGTGCTGCTGATTGGGTAGTACCTGCATAAAAAAATAAGAAAATGTCTATAAAGCAACTGAAAGAATTAAACGAGCAATATCGAAAACTGCGAAACGAAGAGGTTGTGTATCGCATGGAGCTTAGTGCGACAAATGGCACGCACGTCGTTTGTAACCGCGAAGTGCTCAATAAAATAGTTGATTTGCTTATCAGTGAGTCCCAACAGCAGATAGAAAAGGAGGTTAAGGGATGAAAGGAAAAATAGTGTATCCTCGCAAGCGCGTTGTTGTGCTCGAGTTTAAAAACAAAAAAACAGACTATGTGTACAACACTTGTCCCGAACTTGTTGTTGCACAGGGAAAAAGAATCGGCGTGACGCTCAATGCTTTGTGGAACGCTCTTGCTAAAAATGATGGTATTTACGAGAATAAACGTTGTAAGATTTATTATCGTAAGATAGAAAACAATAACAATACAGAATGGAAGTAATATATGGAAAAAATCATTATAGAAACAGATAAAGACATTAATAACTGCTTTGCTGTTCGTCAAGGTGATAGATATAGCGACAAACTGTCGTATGACGAAATGCTTGGTTTGATAAGTGCTTTAACTATGCCTAAAGAACGTCCTTGTCTTCGTTGGATGAAAACAGAAGAAGAATGGAGACAATGGTTCCAGTGTATAACTTCAAGCAAAGAATCAGCGCACTAAAGATGAAATTTGATGATTTCTTAAAACGGCAACTGCCTACGAAAAACAAGCCACGACATGAAGAATCTAAAATTCAACAGGCAGTTGTTCAGTGGTTTCGCTTACAATATCCTAAATATATTATCGCCGCCGTGCCTAACGGAGGCTTTCGCAACGCAAGAGAAGCAGCTATCATGCAGCGCGAGGGCGTACTCGCAGGCTTCGCAGACCTTGTTGTAATAGCGCGGCGCAACGTGCTATTTCTGGAAATGAAAACAACTAAAGGGCAGCAGTCGGACAAGCAAAAGGATTTTCAGAACAAAGTTAGCAAGCTTGGTTTTGAGTATATTGTCTGTCGCTCTTTTGAGCAGGCAAGGCTCGCTATTGAGCGGTGGCTAAAAGTAATAGAAATAAAATGACAGTAACGTAGATACGCAATGTGTAATAAAGATTTTTTTATCAGAAGCAATGGAGATACAAGCTTCGCTGTTAAAACGCTTAACGGTTTTGAATTTATGTCAAATGACAGAAAGATGAACATCGTAATCGAAAAGCGTGTAAACTACGACACGGTCAACAATGTGCAATCTGATACTTTCACAACCGCCTGCTGGGTGCTTACAGCTAACGGTTGGGAGCGAGGCGACAATAGTGCGAACATAAATTCCATAGAAGAATATGTGAACCGACTGGATCTGTCGCCCTATTTCACAAAAGCAGTCAGTGAGTATCGTCAATATCTTATAAATACAACAAAGCAACATGGAAAGTCCAATCAAATGTTTTAACATAGAAGCTTTCGGCAATCATCATCGTGTATTCGCCGACCAGAGCGTAGACGCAGAGTATGTTCAAGAAACGCTTAACTTGGGAAAAGTGTCCGTTTTCCAGTTCTCATATACAGAATATCTGATAGCGGACAACTGGCTTATATACATGGAAAGCTATTTGCAAAAGAAGGGTTTGTTTCGATTTGAGCTTAAAAAGATTTTTAAAGAAACACAAAAGTCGCTTCGCAAAACGATTAAGATTGTGGAAGAAAATTCAGAGCCTGGTTATTGCAACGAGTACGCCAACCAGCTCTACGATATTACGATACCGATACTCGAGAAGCTGCGCGACCAAATAGCGGAGAAATTGCAAAACCTTGACGTTCCTCGCGCAGGGTTGTGCGCTACGGTTGTGGTGTTACAAAATCTTGTGTGCATGTCTGTAAGCACGTTTGACCACATTTTTAACCGTATACAATACCTGCGTCACCTGGATATAAAGAAATGCTTTATGGCTATTTATCCGGAGCTGGCGATAAAACAGGTTGAAGAAATGCTGAAGCTCGTAATGCATGAAGACCGGTTTGTGTATCAAAAAAATATTGTTGAAAACAAAAAGATAAAGCAGACCTTTGACAAATTTACAACAACGTTGTACAACCCCGAGAATATCAAGAAAGCAAGCCGCGCCGCCTATGAAGCGATGTCTGACGCGCAGAAGGAGAGATACATGCTGCTTGGTGATGGAGCCTGCGTTCTTAAAGAATACGTTAATGCGAAAAATGAAAAAGATGGAAGCGGCGCAAGTTGATACCCTCACGCGGAAGGGTTTGACAGATAAATGTAAAGCGTGGGCGCAAGGATATCCACTCAACCTTTTCTGTGGAAGCGATGGCAAGGAAGTTTTTACGCGCGAAGACTTGCGCACATCTTTCACCGCAGGCATTGAGCAGTATCTGCGCAGTATTTGGCATAACCCAGAGAAAGAACTACCTAAAGAAGGAGAGTGGTGTCTTTTGCAAACGCCCAGCGGTTTTCGGCTCGCTGTGCGACGAACTACGCAGACAGGCGTATGCAGGTGGTGGCTAATGGACTATTCTATGTATGATGGCAAAGGTCTCGAACGTTGGGCGTATATCGCAGACTTTACGATTAAACTCAATGCTTCGGCAAAAAAATAAAATCTGAGAGTTTTTGTTTTAGTATATTTTGGAGGAGGGCACGGCTTCGGTTGTGTCCTTCTTTTTGTTTATGCACAGGTGCTGTTTTTCTTTAAGATTACGAACTCACACGCTAACTTTGTGTGTATGGCAAAGGTTAACATACAGATAAAAGGAGTTGAAGCTTTGAAAAAGAGGCTTATGGAGAAAAAGCAAGCTGTGGACAACGTTTTAAGTATGATGTTGGCAGAGCTTGGCGAGAAGGCTGTCACTTTCTCGAAAGACAATAAAGGCTACAAAGACCACACAGCGAATCTAAAGAACTCGATTTCATTTGCAGTATTCTGCGACGGCAAACTCGTTAATAAGGTTGTAGGCAGCATCCCTGAACCCGACAAGGTAAAAGGGGGTCAGTCGCAAGTGGATAATATCTTGGAAGAATACGCTTCTAAAGACGGCGTGGTAGCGCCTAAGGGTTACACTATTATTGTCGTAGCCGGCATGTCTTATGCAAAGCACGTTGAAGATAAGGGTTATAATGTGCTGTATCTTACACGACACTTTCTAAATGACGGCATAAAAGCTATTGCAAAGGAGCTGCTGGAGATGATGCAAAAATAGCGAGGTGATGCGCCTCGCTATTCCTGCCTTATATTTTGTTACTCTATTGATACAATATACAGGTTGTCTTTATCGCAAGTAAACGTCGCTCGCCCTATATCGTACCCACCGAAACCGTTTTTTGCTCTATACGTAACGACAAACATCTTTTCTCCTTCCGAAGATGACAGCGCTTCGTTCATCTCGATAAATTGATAACTATCCGGGTCTTTAAGCCTTTCTTTTATCATGTTCCCAGCCAAAACTTCTACGTACTCCGTGCTCTCATACAGCGGCTTGCTGGCGATTTCTTCTGCCTCTCTGTTGTTCATCTCTTGACCGATAACAGCCATAATCAAAACAACAATAATGGCTACACCAATGGCTGCTAAGCAACCAAAACTTCCTTTTCCCATAAATTGATTTTTTACATGTAAATAATATTGTACCTCTTAATAGTCTCCATCGCAGCTTCGAACTTGCATTGGTTTGAATATATTGTACTTAGAAGCAAGTATTCCTGCTGCCGCAGCTTGCCCAGCCATTTTAAACGTTCAAAACATTGTATAGCTCGGCTCGTCACACCGCATCGCAGGTACTCATAGGCAAATTGGCGCACATTTTCTGCGCTCATGTCGTAGATTTGTTCCATAAGCAAAGGGTTAATATGTTTGCAAATATACTCTTTTTTGTGCGCAGTGGCAAATAAATAGTTATAAATTTATATATTTTTTAAGAGTGTATTTAAAATTCATTAAATACTAAATATTCTCTATTAATAATTTTGCTGTCCATTAATAATTTATTAATTTTGTAGTGTTAAAATTAATAACTTAATAAAAGGAGATACAACAATGACAAAAGAAAAAGAGATTCAGATTTTACAGTCACTCAAAGGTGATACGTATTTTGCACAAATGTTCGGCGATGACATTGACAAGATGTGCGAGAACATTAGCGTTGATTTCGCAATCGAGAGTGGCTGTAAATTCAATGCAAAAGCCGAAGTTTTACAAAAGGAGCTTCAAGAACAAAAGAAGCAAGCGAAGCAGGAAGCGCTGGATTTTGCCTACGACATTATTCTCGCCTTCCATGAAGGTGATGGTGTGCACGACCGTGTTCATCAGATAATAGAATCTCGCATCGGCATTGACGAGTTAATCAAGTTCAAGCACTCACAAAAAATAGAGCTTTCCGATACAGAAATCAACTACCTGGTCGGCAAGCTTAGATAACGGTTTTATACCATCCGTGCTGCGATGTGGCGCACAAGTAGTTCGAGTCTACGCACGGAACAAAGGCATCATTAGTCTTAGGCAGTCTTACAGATTTTCGGTTATCAATTACCTTTGAGCCGTTTCCTGCCTCGCAAACAAAGAAAGGACTGAAAGGGGAAAGGGTGAAGCGAACACTAAACGCAGCAGGAAGGGCTAACACTTCCGTCAAAGCTTGGTAAAGACGCAAAATTACAAGCCGTGAGCACTACACGCAAAAAGACGTAGGTAAGACCATTGCCGTAGCAAAGAAAAGCCGTAAAAACATTCGAGAGCGATACAGCTCTAAGAGGAAGGAGAACCGCTTGAGGGTCAAAAACCCGACATGTACTCACAATGTCGTTAATTTGGTCGTGTGAGGATAGCGTGTTAGCTATCTAAAATAACGAAACACGTTGGAACAAACGTTAAGTACAAGATGATGACTTTATAATAATCCGTTGGGCGAAAACGTTAAGCGCATTTAAATATTCACTCAAAACATATACAAAATGAAAACAGCATCAATAATCGTAGAAATTGGAACTATTTGCAACGGCAATATAGTGAAAAACGAGGTCACATTACAAATACCGAGAGAAGCAGCGGTGATAATAAGCGCGGCTTGGCACAAAGATGAGCTGACGCAGCGCGAAGCTATTGTGGCGCACAATTTTTTGGACAACCAGTTTGCACACTGCGACCTTGTAATTGACAACGGCATCAGTGGAGGTATGCTTAATATGGTAAAAGAAAACACTGACCACGAGAAGTATTTCAGTGTAGAAGAATACGGAAAGGAAGAGTAAATGGCAGCGTTAAATATTAACACACGCTACAACTGTGAAACGTGTGAAGCGGCCGACAAATACGGTAGAGGATGTAAGCATGGACTTATGTTTCCTGTCCTGCTGGCTATGATGAAAGCTTACAATTGTTCTAACTATAAATTCAAAAACAAAGAATAATATGATAGAAATTCCAAAGTCAAATGCCCGTGAGCAGCAGGAAAACGAACTTGCATCATGGGTGCTCGAGAAGCTTGAAACAAGAAACGAAGTACAAATTTTACAGCGAACCGAAGGTTGTTGCGCAGGAAATTGGGTTGGTAGTTTGCCTGATGAAAAATGGCACATATCGTCTTTTGAAGCGGTGGAAAACGTTGTACGAGCGTTTCGCCGACAAGGGTACGCCGTTACCGAGCATCGCTCGATGCGTTACCCAAGTGCTTATATAAACTTTAGAAAATAACGGTATGGCTACAGTTAGAAAACCACAAGAAGCACCGACATCGTCGCCAGCTTGCACGCAAGAAATACCTACATTATCGTCCGTCTACGTTGTCGTTGGCGAGTCTTACGACCAGATGGAGGACAACGAAAAGGATGTAATAAATATCCGGCACGGTATTCTTCGTATCTTTGCAAACAAGGAGGATGTAAAGGCTTATATGCAAAAGTATTTCAATGATTCTCACGATGACGACGCACGTTTTTATACACAGGAAAATAAGAAGGGCTTTTACAAGGCAGAAATAAACGTGAAATCTCCAAAGTATTTCGAAGGCTCTGTTTCATTCGAGGGTAGTCTCGAGGGTCGCGTCTATAAGCTGAATGTCAAAGCGTACAAGGTTGACATTACAACAGGCGTGGAAGGGCTTGTTGGTGATAATGACTTGTACGATGCGCTTTATGATTAACTCCTGTTTAAAAATAAAGCCCACTGCCGACGGAGATACATTTGGCAGTGGGCAAGGAGTTTAACGTAATATCTCGTTAGAGATACAACAATGTAGTGCAAAGGTAGCTCAAATATTTGTGCGTGCAAAATATTTGGCGTACATTTGCATATTATTAACTAAATACATAACATTATGGAGATTCCTTTAAAAATTCGCGAGGCATTGAAACAAGAGACAGCCAAGTATAAAGGTCATATTCAATATCTGGGCGTGTATAAAGGTAAAACAGCATGGATGTTTGATTATTCAGATCCTGTTTGCGTAGGACCTCCTTCACTTTATTTATTTGATGGGAGTAGTGTCGAATACCTTTGTGGTGAAGACATCTTTGACATTATTTCGCAACTTGAAAAATCTTAGCAAACGCAGGATTAAAAAGTTTGTTGTCAATGCGCATGATACCACGACATTCGTGAATAAAACCTTTCCAACCTTTTAAGTGAGCCTCGCCATATTTACATAAATTAGCAAGGCTTATTTTTTCGTCGACGCCATAGTATCTTTGACAATAAACTTGTGCGTCTACACGTTTAAGGCTACCATCAGCAAATCGTTGTATGATAGTGCTGTGTCCTCCTCCTCTTGCCCATCCTATAGACATTTCATAGACACCTTCTTCTTTGCATACATCTTCTATAAACTCTTTATATCTAAGAGTTGTCATTTCCTTATAGCCACGAGCGTTTTTCCATTGATTTAATTGTACCCATGTAGCTTGTGTTCCGTCGGCATTAAGCCATTTTTCCCAACATTGTAAACCTTTAGACAAATACTCAACTAAGGCATTTGAATAATTATCTGCTGTTACATTAAAACCCATTAAACGCATCATATATGTAGGAGAACAAGTAGCACAATTAATTTGATACCCGTTTTTTACTCCATCAACATATCCTGGATTTGCATTTTGTTGGTCGGCTCTCTCCCATGACATAGGTCTGCCTTTAAATATCCCGAGTTTCTTTTCAAGCTCACGGCAGTTTTTTATCTGTTCAGGAGAAAACCCTTCCCATAGCAGCTTGTCCCAACGTTCACGAATAGACACGCCTTGCTTGAATCGTCTAAACAAACGCTCCATATTATTAATATCCCAAGTCTTATTTGATTTTAGAGCATCTGTGACATCGTAATACCGTTTTTGTAAAGCCTTACCCATAGTGGTATAATTGGAATATGTCAAATGCCCTATAACTTCGTTCATTCGCTCTAAATACATCGCGTTGCGGCGTAGTGTCCAGTATCGCTGTATTTTAGCTGCATCTCGCTTCGCATGCCTTGCTTTTGCAATCTCTTGTATTGCTTCGCGTCGCGAAATAGCTTTTACGCCTATTTGTTTGCGCTGTGCTGCGTTCAAATACTTTACCCAATAACTTTTATTGTCTGCCAAATGCCATGCCAGCTTACCACGTTTAAATGCGTCTACAATCTTGTCGCCGTTGGCTTCGATGTATCGCTTGTACTGGTTGGGCACATCTTTAATGCTGTTCGGCGAAACGTAGCCGGACATATCTTCACCGTTCAACATACGCTTGTAGAACTGCTTGCGCTCCTCGCCGCTTATCATTACAGGGTCGCTGGTGCACATGCATTGGGAATGCCAACTGTCCCAGTCGAAATCTTTAGGATAGTAACCTTCGAGTTCGTCGCAGATGTCCGCATCTTCATCTGGATCGTGCTGCGGAGAAATATGTATGTGCTGACCGATAACAAAAGGTTCATTTGCCCAGCGCCCATTTCGCGCCTTGTGATAGGCTGCATTTATTTCTGTGCGTGCTACACGCAGAGCGTTCTTGCGAGCAGAGCGGTACACACCCTGCCCTACATGCTCGAGCGGTTCTTCTACGAAGCGTACACGTCCGTTAATAATGCGCTTCCTGCGCCAAGTAACAACGTCTTTCTTCTGTCCGTTCTTTAATACTTTTACGGTGTGATAGCGTCGGTACATCATATCGGGGTTGTTCAAATACTGTCGTATTCTTCTGCCCACCTCTTCTGCGGACGTACCCTTTTCGAGTCCGTCGGCTATAACGTTAGACATCGCCATTTCAAACTCCGCTTTTGTCTGCTGGCAGTAGTTCCAAACGGACTGCGCGAGGTTTAACCCTTTTTTCGCATTAAGCCTATTGGCTATAAACGTCGCAGCAGCCGTTTTTCTTGCGGTTTCCAAAGCCTTATCTGTCAGCACGGAGAATTGCCCCAGCGCATCATTGTCGTGCGAATACGCCAAAGAAACGCCGCTTGTTATGCCGCTTTTGTAGCATAACATACTGTTCTGAAAGTAGTCGTTAAATATCTCGTTAAGTCGAGCTTTGAGCACAGGAAAGTTGTCAAAGTTAAAAAGAGCGTCATTTTCGAGCACATCTTCGCTGTAGCCAAGAGCAAGTAGCTTCTTGACATAGCCGCTATACAAAATGCCAAGACGGCGGTTGTATTCAGCAAATAGCTTGTTTAAATCTTCTTTTCGTTTTTTAGCTGTAAGTTTTTCTGCCATGTTTGACCTTGTTATTTACCAAAGTGCCAATATTCTGAGCGACCGCGACCTTTGATATTTTCAACTCTTTCAATGTAATAGCTGTCCTTCTCGTAAGTACCAGCTCTTTTGTCTTCTTTTTCAACTCTTTTAATCGCTGTTTTAACAGCGTCAATATTTTTATAACCATCAGATTGGTTGCCTGTCAACTTGTCTACATATACGTATTGTATTTCCGTCTGACTTGAAGACGGAGATATAGGTCCTTTTATCGGTTCTGTAAACCCTGGTCCAGTGCGATAACTCTGCGCACTACTTATTCTTCTTGTCCCTCCGCTATTCTTTGCCATTATTATTATTTTTCTTGTTTATAGTTCGTATTTTTTGATGTTAGTTTCTTTGACATCACTTACTTAATCTATATCGTTGTACAATATTCATAAAAGCATTATGTTCTTTTGTGGGTTTGTTGTTGTGTCTGTCAATCATTTCTTCCATTCTCTTATCCCATCTACCAAAGTTTTGTTTGCCCTGAATATATTTGTATTGTTCTCTCAGATTGTTGAGAGTGGCGGTCCTCCATTCATATCCTTCATGTGAGATATGAAACATGTTGTCATGTTTGTCATATCTAATTTGTCCGAAGCTTCTTGGCATACCAGCTATCTTTTTTTTATTGAGACCTATCTCCACATGCAGATAACCCTGTTCGTCAACACTTAAATGTGTTACAGTAATAAAGGATTGGTCTGGATATAATTTCTTTAATTCCTCACGACCTTTATATATAGCTTTCGCTTTGTCTGAATCTGAATAAGCTCCATTATCGTCAATTGTATACATATAGTCACTGACAGCATTAATCTTTTCAGTAGAGAGAGTTTCTTTTGGGCGACTCTTTCTTGTTCCTCCACCTCCTTTTGCCATATTTACTCCTCCTCTCTGTTTATTACAGACTGCGATGCGCTCGCTGAGCCGCCAACACCCATAAGCGCAGCCTGTTGCATCATTTCACTTTCCTGCTCCTCTTTCATTTCCTTTTCCACGCTATCCGCATCGTCGTTGATAGGATTGAGTTCGATACCGCGACGCTGCGAAGTGGTCGGCTTGCCGCCCGTGCTCTGCGTAATAAGTTGTAAGAGCTCGACATCGTTTTTAGGAACATAAGGTTCGAATACTGGTTCAAAGTCTATGTTTTCCGCTACGCTTGCATCAATGCCTTTAACGTATATGCCAGCGTTGCAAATGCCGTTCGCGACGATATTGCTTCGACGTGTGAACATCTCACCGTAAAGCTCCGTCTTGTTGCCAACTTTTATGAACGGGTCAGTAAACATAAGACGAATGGCAGCTCCGCTCGTATTGTTGCCTAGCGTCTTCATGTTTTCAAATGAAATGTCGGGCGTTTGGGTAAATGAGAATATAATATTAAACAAATATGCTATCTCTCCCTTTACAGACTCGGGTGAGTGGTCCCACGATAAAACATTCATGCTTGTGTCTTTCCCACCTTGGAAGACTGCACCCTGCTCACCTTTCTCCGCAAAACCTTCAAGTCTGCCCTGTATAAAGTATTTCGGCGTGCCGAAATAGTCGTTAGTGTCGCCCCAGTTAGAAATACACACCTCGACTCTATCCGCAGCCCATTGAACGTCTGCCCATTCTGCCTTATACTGGTAGTAATATACCACTGGTATTTTGGTAAAGCCGTGCGCTCTGACCTCATATATAACCCAACCTGAACCATTATTGATGTATTTGTAAACATATCTATCCGTGTATACATCGAAATGCATCTCCGAAGTGCCCAGCTCGTCAAACACTAAGTATTCGCGACCGAAGCCATCCATGCGATGCTGGTCATTAAAATGAGGGTAAAGCTTGTCGCCGTTTTTGGGCGAAAGCAACTGTACCCGTATCTCGCCGCCCAGCCTTCCGTCTTCATCTGTCGTCATATACCATAGCTCTGCCGCCTCGCACTGTGAAGATACTGTACGTACGAGCTTTTTGTCAAAATATTTCATTTTGTTGTCATGATAGCAGTGCATGATAGCGTCATATAGCTGTTGCTGCTTGTTGTCAAGTGTCTTAAGCACAACGCCGTGCGAATTCGCCTTGTATGTTACGGGATTTGTAAGCATAAAACCGACGATGCGGTCTACAACCACTCTCTGTGTAGGCAGGGCGATTCTTACCCTATCTACAAAATCATCTCTGTAAATAGGACTTCCGTCCATCGGGTCTTTTTGTCCTGTTGGTACTTTGATTTTTTTCTTCTTACGCTTATCCTCGTCAAACACATCGTGCTCGTATGGATCCCACTGGCGCATAAGTTCTTCAAAGCTACGATGGAATGGCAGCTTTCGTGCTGTTAGCAACGTGTGCACGGTGTTCGCGTCGCTATTTGAAAGTATTTCTGTGATTTTTCTCATATCTTGCTAACTTTGTTAGCAAAGTTACAAAACGCTTATAAACGGCAGCTCGAAAGCTCAAATGCTGTGTAAACAATTCGCGAAGCCTTAAAAAGTCTAAAAAGTGGAAAATTATAACAGAAAAATTTTGTTGTCCATTAATAAGTTATTGATTTTGTGGTGGTAAAATTAATAACTTAACAATAGGAGATATCGTAGAATATAACAAAAAAATAAAACATATTATGAAGAAGATAGAAATGACATCGTTTATTAATGGTGTGGCAACATTTAACGCTGATCCTTATTGCGTAGAGGATGAAGTTATGGCACAGGAGCTATTCGATGAGACACAAGGAGAGTTGGAAGAAATCACAGATGTTGATGATTTCGAGGATGCAATTCTGAAGCTGGATCTTGAAGGTCGCTCACCTAAGCGCATCTATCGTTGTGGTACAGCCCTCGTATGCTTGTCAAACGATTTCGATTAAACAACAAGAGGACGACGAGGAATCGTCATTATAACTAAGAATATCATGTACGAAATAATAGATGTAATACACGACTATCTATTTGTTACGCTCCGTCTGCGTGATGTACGGACGGGCGCAATAAGAGATTGGCAGCACTGGGACGACCTCGAAGACTGGCTGTGCGAAGAGTACGGCGTGAAGGATTTGAAAGGTCTTGTTATAGACGCCCTGCCCAAACATGGCGGCTGGGTAGCTACCGAATTTAATTGCCATTAAATTATTCCAAGTATATCGCTTGCGCTCATGCCATTGCTGTATGCGCCAAGTATCTTTTGCAACACGACATATCTACATGCGTCTATCGCGTGATTATAGCAATCTATTGGCTCGTTTAGCCATTTACCTTCCTTGTCCTGCCGCCATGTGTAGTTATTAAACTCCTTGCGTATATTTGTCGAGCGTGAAGTGATATGTATTCTGTATTGTTGCATCTTCATAATGCCTGCTTTGATTGAACCAGGAAACTTTTGCACAGCCTTTATGTCTATGCCGGCGTTGTATATTTCGTCAATAAGACGAGGATCGGCACTCTCACAGATAAATTCGGGCGCATCTCGCACATCTTTGCAAGCTTTTATTATGTCGTTTGAGAGCATTTTGGTTTGATAGCACACCTCGTCTATATACATGTCGTTCCCATATACGCACACCATGACAATCGCCGTCGGGTCGTTTGTATAGCCTAAGTCGATGCCGTACCACTTGCGGCGGCGAGCTTCAACAGGAATATAATCACTAACAACAACGTTTTCAAAAATAAGTCCTTCGACAATCGCACGCTGTCCGAGTCCGTAAATACGCCACAGGCTCGGGTTCTTCCACTTAAGACTTTCTATTTCGTTAATTACCTTCTGCTCAAGAAATGGGTTGTCTTTATATGTGGATATGAACCAATAAGTATTTTTTTCCTCGTTTACTTGGTTTATCCAATGCTCTTCAGAAAATGAAGGGTTATAGTCGAGTATGGAGAACTCTGTGGTACGCATCTGTAGCTGCTGCCACTCAATAAATGAAAGCTCGTTCGCCTCGTTCACGAATAGTATTTTACGCTTTGAACCGCGCACTTTCTGCTCGTTGTCGGTAGAGAAAAATTCTATCCAAGAGCCGTTAGGGAAAGTATATACATACTCCGACTTGTTCATTGACTTGTCATTCCACCAACCTAAAGAAAGCATCACGTTCTTAAAATCGCGGTATACAGTGCGCTTGATTGAGGGCATACCAGCACGTATTATGGAAACTGTTGTTCCGGCGTTGTTAAAGCAATAGATACAAAGAAACTGCACAACCGACCATGTTTTCGCGGAGCGCGAGCTTCCTTGTAATGATACGGTCGTAAATCCCGCTTTCTTGGCGGCATCTACCCTCATGTAATTCTTTGCTAAAAATACGTGCGGCATCTATTTTTGCTTTATTCTTTATCTGGTTGTGCCTCCTTGCGTTCTTTTTCTTTTTGTATCTCCGCAAGAACCTTGTTGTACTCTTCTGTGTTTGAAATGACGTGTATTTGCAACGGGTCCTGCTTGATTTGCTCGCCCTTGCTTGTAAGGTCGATGCGCTGTATTTTGCCGTAAGCTCTATCTACAACACGCTCGAGTATGTCCATACCCTTCTTGTCAAGTATACCCTTAGCAACAATGCGCTGCATCATAGGGCGTGTCTTGTCAGCGAGAACTGCTTTAAGCTCGTCCTCAGGAAGGGTCGCGATGTATAGAAATGACTCGGCTATAGTCTGCGAGGTAGGTACCTCGTAGCCTTTTTCTTTCATTTCAGCTATGAACGCCGTCATCGTTTTAGGCTTTGGCGGTCGCCCTTTAGGGTTTGTAACTTCGCCTTTTTTGAACTTGCCCTTTTCAAGATTGGCAAGTTGATTTCTGCGCTTACTTTCATTTTTTGATAGTGCCATATTATTTTCCTTCCTCCTTATATCTTCCTTTCATTATGTGTTTATCGTACATTTAAGCACGTTTATCACTGTTTAAAGCCGTTTTACGGCACATTTCTAAAATTTGCATATACTCCATCAGTTCGCCACGACGGAGTATATTAGCGCATAGGCTGACAAACGTAGTCGCTTTATCACTCTCGTTTATGCGCTTTATTTCACTTGCGCTCAACGTTAGCAAACACTCCATCACCGCCACCTTGTCCTTTGCAGGCAGCGATGATGAAATGTTAATGTTGAGCGCACGCTCAATGGTTGTTCTGATGGGTAATGGTTTGCTCATAATAGCTTCTTTATTTATTCGCCATAAAATCTTTGTGGCTTCACTTTTTATTCATTATTTTTGGTTGTTACATAAATTATTATTATATTTGCACATCAACTTTTGTTGTGGGAGGGTTAGTAGCCAGTTGGAGTATATGAACCATCGGGACAAAAATAAACCCTACGGCGGCATCCTATATACAGGCGATACCGCCTTTTTTATTTTATATTCCGATAGTATATTTCTCTGTGACCCTCGTCAACATGCAAGTATATCAATGGTTTTGCTTCTGTTTGACCATCTTTCACCTGTCTTTTGTATTCTTTCACGCCAGCATCAATATCCTCTCTATGGTATTTTGTACCCTTAGGGGTAAACGTGATTGCGATGTCTGCTTGTATCCTTTGCTTTTTATCCTGCTTCCACACTTTAAAGCTATGCTTAATACCCTCAGCGACTTTGCCGGCACTTGGCTTGCCTTGCAAAGCCATGATTTCGTGAGTGAACGAATTATCAACTATTCCGTCGGGCGACGGCATTTCCAAAGACCTGCCATCTCTTAGTCGTATTTTTACGCCGCCGTCTTTTTCGAGCGTAAAACTCAGACCGTTTTCGGCAAAGATTTCCCCCACCGTCCTCTCCAACTGGTTGTGCGGATTAGACCCTTTGTAGATTGCCACAAAAGCATTATTCGGATAACCCCTCCTAACCACTTCATACCCTTGCTTTTCGTAGCTCTCGGCAAGACTGGCGTTTCGAATCTTTCTTGGGTTATTGTTTCTTGTCCCGGATGAAAGTTTTACAACGTGTTTATCCATTAAGCAACTTTTTAGAACAGTCCCCATTCGGCAAACTTCTCGAAGCCACCGACCTTGTTGATGTAGTCTTTTGCTATCTCCACAATCTCGAAGTATGGCTTGCCGTCGACGGTTTCGTCACCGATAGCGCAAAACAACTCCACAGGCTTTTGTTCTTTTTGTGCCTTTAGAAAAGCGTAGATATTAACCGAGACATCTGCCTTCGACAGGTCTTTTCCGTGCAGTCCACCACCTGTTACCGACTGAGCCATGTCAGAGCCGAGCTTGCGGTTCGTCGCTCCGCTGTCCACATCAGTGCCCCCAGTCCAGTCACCGAGTGGGTTGATAGTTGCAGTAGGGTAGAGTTTTTTCAGCTCTTCTGTCTTGGCGTTGCTTTGGCATATCACCAGCTCGTCGCCGCCCAAGATATACTTGCCGTCCGACGGATATCGTTCGTAGATGCCGCGAGCAATCTGGCTCAGCTCCCACTCTTCGTTAGTGATGGGCATACCCTTGAAGATTCCGTTATCACCGCAACGGATAATACCATCTTGATTCTTTGCAAGGTGCGCGTCTTGCGGATTAACTACAAGGTTCAGTCGTAAATTGTCGCAATTGGTGATGCGCTCCACGATTGTGTACACTTCTTCTTTAGAGAAGGCTACGCTACTTTCAATAATAACGTTAGCTACGCCATGTCCGATAAGGACTTCAACGGCAATTTTGGGATTATTCTGCTTATTGTAAGCAAGGTCAACGATGGCACCTGCAATGCGGTCTGCGACCTTATCTGGATGCTGTGGGTTTACTTTTTCTATCATATTTCTATTGTATTAAAAATGTTATTTCCCTTTTTTGCACTTTCTTTTCAGTTTTTCAACCTTCTCATCTGGGAGTAGGGTAGAGATAGCCCCCAAATCTCTTGTGTACATAGACATAAGCTTTGCGTATGGTGTGTAATACACCATCTTTCCGATGGCACTCTGATTGAGACTTTTGAAGCAAACGCCACTCTTATCGCCATTCTGCATCTGCTCCGTAAACTTGAAATTCTCCCTGTCGTAAAGATAGTGGTTCAAGTTAGCCTTGTTTTCGTGCCAACCCATTCCCTCGATTCCACAACAGCACAGCGAGTCGCCCATAGAACGCAAACGATTCTCTCCGCAATAGAACTTCATGCCTCTTTCGTGCAGCATCTTCTTGAATACCTCAAAATGTTTACGATATAAGTCAGAAGGATAAACGAAATCGCCTTGCAAACGGGTTGTGCCAGGAACTTTCTTTATGTACTTGATTCCCTCAAAAATACACCCGTGAACACCTGCCTTATGGAACACCTCAATACTTTTCTTTACGCTTTCAAAGTACTTCGGTATATAAGGCTGGCATCGCATATTTACACGCTTGCCCATCGCTGTTATCTTTCTTGCTGCTTCCACACGTTCCTCAAACGTGCTTGCACCCTTTTCGATTTTGTTATATTCGGGAGCTGTGCAAGAGAACTGCACCACACAGTTACATTGCTTGATTAGGGAAAGATAAGGCTCTTCGGCTATCATCTTGTTCTTTGTCGAAACAATGAAAGGGTATTGGGTCTTAGCAAACACCTTTAAAGCCTCTAAGGAGTGGTGCATCTTTCTTTCTGCTGGCTGGAATGGGTCGGAAAGTCCACCCCAATGCAATGGTATATCCCAATCACACCAAGCGACATCACCTGTTCGTTGTCCTTTGATGAAATTGATAAGGGAGGCAACTGTCTCTTTCGGCTTTATATTGTTAAACACATCTGATTTTCTTTGTACGAAGCAATATTCGCACAGATGCGAGCACCCTTCATATGTATCAAAACGTATAGGAACGTCACACAAGATTACTTGACTACCACATGCAGGCATATTTATTCTTTTTTATATTGTTATACTTTTATTCTATAATATCTTTTCCGTTTATCCAAAATAGGGTCTTGCGGTCACGCTTAGGGTTCAACGCTTTTGTCATCCACAGAAAAGCTTTCGCCTCGTACCTGGGATGAAACTTGATACCCATATACCTCTCGTCATACGTATTTTCATACTTGAATCCCTTATATTTAGAGAAACAATCAACATATCTCAGAATATTGAGCGGTAATGAGACTTTCTTTTCTTCATAAATAATCTGAGCATACTTTTTTATTTTATCAGTTCGGTTTGGAGCACAACCAACGCCCCATACGTTCTTCACACTCTTTCCATAAAGGGCGATACCGTATAGAACGCCGATGAGCGTAATACTGCTACCAACGACTATGACGAGATTTTCAAGCTCATCAGGGATGTTCTTAACCTGTTCGGCTACACTTTCAATGAAGCAGTCAAGGTTGTTACGCAAATCGAAGCCATACTTTATGACGAAAGCATTTTTTTTCTTAGCTTCTTGCTTTGCAATTGAATTAAGTACGGCAGTACGAGGACATTTTGAACCAATAATGATTTGTGCCCCAAGCCTTGCAGCTTCAACTGGATATTTTTCGTTCTTGATTCTTTCGATGGTTGTTCCACCATATATTATTTTACAAGGAACTCTTAAATACCTTGCTGTTGCCGCACAAATAACTCCTTGCGGAGAAACTATACTCGTTCCTGTAATTAAGCCATTACGTGCCGTTTCTATATTCTTTTCGGTAAGTATTATGCTTTGACGCAACTTACTTCCGTTAGCTTTGCAAAAAGGAAAAGGCTGAAAAAAGTCCTCACGTTTAAACAACCACCCTCCTAGTTCGCTAATCGGTGTCAGTTGCATCTTCATCCAATACCTCCGTTTCCCCTTCCTCTTCTCTTTCCGTGCCGCAGCACATTTCAACAATCTTGTTTACAATATACTCCTTGCCGTTCTTTTTCACAAAAGCATCAATTTCTGGCTTCTTGTCGAGCGGCATAACAAATGACATTTGGAAAGAATTTGTTTCCTCACGCACCTGTGACTGAAAACCTCCATCTTGCAAGCCATCGAGGGAGCCATCCTCGAGATTAAAGTCGCTGTCTTCCGTGCCGAGGAACGAGCAATCAACGCCCCAATCCTGCAAGTCGTCTACCTCCCAATCGCCGTTGGCAAGCTCGTCCCAATCCCAGTTTCCTGCCTGTACGTTGTCCTTGATGGCATATTCCTTAATTTTGGCAATAGGCACGTCCTTGTTAAGTACAAAGCAAGGCAAAGCGTCAAAACCTTCCACGCCTTCGTTGTGCAGCTCCTGGCAAATACGTAAGCGCATGTTGCCACAGATAACGACAAACTTGCCGTCCTCGATTGCGTACACCATAAGCGGCTTGTATTGCAACAGCTCGGGCGAGTCTTTGAGCGACTTCTTTAACTTGTCGTGTTCCTCACCTTTAAGGTAGCGAGGGTTTTTTGGAATGCCTACAATCTGCCCCTCATTAAGCTCCAGGCAGCTTAGGTTTATTCGCTCTTTAACGCCCAGTTCATTGAGCGTGTTATTCTGCTTTTTTGCCATATTAAACTGATTTTATAGTGATTTAAAGCAAAGTTAAGCAGATTTATCAAGGTTTATAAGGATTTATCGGTTTCTGTGTAAACAAAAAGGGTACGCTACGTTTTAGCCGTGCATACCCTTTAAATGTGTGTTGTTTTATACAGGATATTAGTTGTGTTAAACACAATCATCATGTATAATTATATTTGTTTTTGATATGTTTATTTTTGATGTACATGTTTACTTATTTAACAACCTTAGCAGTTCTTTTCGAATCGCCTTTTGCACCTGTGATTTTGTTCTTGTAGTCGCCATGCCATAAGAACCACTATTTGTAAACACCTCACGACCTAAAGAATATCCATCTGAAGTTCTTACAATGTCAACGATATGTCTTTTGTCGTATGTGCTCTGATGGCTTATGCGATATTCTACATCTTTAATGCGTATATATTCAGAATCGTTTTGCTTTGGCAGCTTAAAGCTATTTATTTCTTTTGTTTTTGCACTGATATACTCAGCATTATATTTTGTGCTTGCACTCGCGCTTCTGCTTGCACTTGCGTTGTTTGCGCTTACTGTTCTTGTTGAACCTCCACCTTTTGCCATAATCTTTTGTTTTTTTGCAAAGTTAATATTTTATGTAATGGGAAGGAGAACTGCTGCCCCACCCGTGTAAACAATTAATCCTCGTCGTCGTCGCGTTCAAGTTCCGCGTCAGGGTTCTCTGACTTGAAAATTCTCCAAGCCTTGTTGAGTCTGCGACGCTGGTATTTAAGGTCGTCCTCGAGTCCTTTCCAGCCTATAAGGTATATATCACCATCTTCTTCTACGTATTCAACTTTGTAATCTAAGTCATCTACGGTAGCTTGAAAGCCAATAACGTTGCCATTCTCGTCCTTGATGTCCTGCGTGTCTACAAGACCCATTGGGCTGTAACCTATGCAGGTACACTCGATGTCAGGCAGCGACATTTCACCGCAAGTATCAAAATACTCTCTAAGGTCGTTGTTAAGCTTCGCTACCTTGTTCTTGAGCGTGTTGAGCTTTCTGAGCTCTCTTTTTGTAAGCTCGAATTTGATTTTGTTTTGTGATAATTCAAACATTGTTGTATTTCCTTGTTATTAATTTTAACACCACAAAATTAATAAATTATTAATAGATAGCAAAATTATTAATAAGAAAAATTTAGTATTTAATATCTTTTAAATGTTTTACAGGTGCACTACAATAATATATATAATAAAAGACCGACTCTCGCGAGCCAGCCTCCCTAAACTTAACCTATTGCTTATGTTTTAAGCAAAGGTACTGCTTTTGTTAATATGAACACAAATCCTATTCGTTCTCGGATAAACTTTCTTTGTTTTCTCCGATTTGTTTATTCATCTTAGAATAATCTTCTATCTGATGCGTAAACGGCGTGAGCTTTTCCAACTCCTTCTTCAAAGAAAACTCCTCGTTGAAGAACGCAACGCCTTCCTGTATCTTTTTTACGGCTTCAAGCTTCTTTTTTGTCGTAACGACAGGGTTGATATATACGCACCCGTTCTCTTGGGCGAACCGCCGGCACTCGTTGCCACCGCCGTATATCACAAACAAAGGGGTCTTGCCGAGAGCCCAGTCTTTGGCGATTGACAATTCAAACGCGAGATTGTTTAGTCTGTCCGAATAACCGCGAGTTGCAAAAGCCTGCCAGCCGCGCGGAACACCAAGCATGTTCAGCTGGTACCATTTCTGCGCCACGTTAAGGTCTACGAATACTCCGATGCCTCGAGATTGCATCGCGCGAGCTATCCAGCGCTTCTTGTAAAGTGCTTGCATACCGAAAGATATTGGCGTTTCGTTGTAAAGCGAAAAGTTTGGCTCTACGATATTCGCAGGGCGGTGCTGCTTAAATATCTTTTCAGGGTGTTCGTATACCGATGTGAAGCGATAGTCATCAGTATAAAAATGCAGCGTTCCTTGCCCATTCATGTTGTATGTACGCTTTTGCTCGCCGAAGCAGAGGTATGGTATTTGACATTCGCGAGCCTGCATATTAATATCGAGTGTAGGTATTTCCAGCTCGTTGTCTGTTGGGAACAGCATATCCGGTATTGTTACATCATAATCCCTTCTCATTGTCGTATTGTTTTAGGTAGTCCTTAATTTTGTTGTATAAACTCACGATAGTTTTGTCTTTGGCTTGCATATACTGCCAGTATCTGCGTGTTTGGTTGATAACATTCTGCCTTGTGCGAGAAATAAGCCGTGCGGCGCGTTCAGGATGAATGTTATAATCTCTTGTTATAAGACAGTACAAGCCGCGAAGCTCGTTAGTTTTCGCCGTTTTAATCTCCGACACAAGTTGCATAAAGGTTATGCCACCAACCGCACAAACGGCATTTAGAATGCGGTCAGCCCAAAGGTACTGTTCTGTTTGTGAATACATCATAAGCAATAAATTTAATAATTATCGCTTCAAAGTTAGTGAAAACTAATAGAATTTTAATACAAACTCTTAAAATATTATAAATAATTAATAGAATCTTATTAAGATTGAGAATATTTTATTAATTTTGTGGCGTGCAAAAGCAAAAGTATTGCTACAATGCATCACTTAACGACTCGTGTACATCGTAAAGTGCCGAACATGGATTTAGGCGCGTTTTTACAAACGCATTAAATACGAAGCGGCGAGGTAAGTACACAACCTTGTCGCTTTTGTTGTATGCTCGGCACGAGCATTGTCTAACGGGTGCAAGTCCCGAGTAAG
>ENA-UOJH01000073-UOJH01000073.1-human-gut-metagenome-genome-assembly--contig:-C148-NODE-73-length-102534-cov-12.122796_pt1 | contig 102534 bp, 92 predicted proteins | sample MGYA00242345_ERZ723892 | MGnify/ENA metagenome assembly ERZ723892 | reverse complement strand
AGCACTGGCATCGCTAAAAGGCTGTTTTTTATGTTTTTTGTTTCTGTGCCCCCAGTATTTATCCACTGAGCCCAATAATGATGGACTAATAGTGGGGGATACATAGGAAAAGGCAACCCTGTCATCACGACAGGATTGCCTTTTAACGTAAATAGTCAGTTGTTCTATTTAATTTATATTCGGATATTTCGTCAAGGTTTAATATGCACATTTTGCTGTGCTGTGTGAGCCATCGGAATAGGTGGTAATCACCACGTTCATGCCGCTGAATGGAGTGTCGGACTTCTGACCCAGCATGTTCACGTATTGCACACGAACTGGGGTTTTAGTCTCTGCCACGAAGTCGAAGAGTCCGGTTGGGGTTTTTCTTCGAACGACACTGTGATAGTGGCTTCACCGATGTAGTATTCCTTTGCCAAAATTGGAGTGGTGGCTCTTGCTCTTGCCGAAGTGTTGCTTGCTTCAGGCTTAGCGTAGAGGCGCACGATGTAAGTCACGTCGAGGTTGCCATCTTCTGACACGTCGCTTGCACCAAAGGTGTCGTAAACGTGGATCGACTTGCTGTCGATTTGCTCTGGATAGAAGCCAACGCCTGGACGGCCCACCAACTCAAATTCTTGCATATTGTTGTGGTTCTGGTCAATGGATGGGTTACCCTCGTCGTCAGAGTTCATCACGATTGGGTGAGTGTCTTGTTGGAGGCGAGCCATATATTGAGGCACGATTTCCATTGCTCGATCGGTTTGACGCCAAACGCGATACTTCACAATTTCGTAATTATCAGTACCATCGGCGGTAATCTTCAGGTCGGTTTGATAGTATCTGCCCTTCTTGCCATTTGAGGTGAACACATATTCGCTCATCACCTTGTCGTTCACATCCACGCTTGCTTTGAGTTTGTAGGTGGTGTTGATTGGTGAGCCGTAAGTGTTGTAAGAACCGTCGTTGTCACGATAAGTCTTGATCACCGACACGTAATCGTTTTTACCCACCTTTGCAGATGCATCGTGAATTTGAGGAATTTCGGTGTGGCTTACGTTTTGCTTAAACGAGCCATTTTCGTAGATAGCATAGTTCCAGCTTGGGAGGCGTTGTGCCAAACCCACTTCCTCTGCTTGGTTCTGCTCTTGGTTGCGAATCTGGTTCACATTGTACATCGCAACTCGGCGGTCTTGGTCAAGTGTGAATTGGATAGCAGGGCTTGCGTCGTGCTCACCCTTATGGATACGAGTAGAGCATACGTTATCGTTCTCCACATCTTCAAGCGTGATAGCCTTGTCGGCAAGATCAGGGGTGGTCTTGTGTACCTTGATGGTGCTGTATGCACTGTGAAGCTCTGGCTGAGTAGCGTGGTTCAAGTTAGTGAACGAAGCCTTGTATTCGTAGCTTGCAGGGTGCTCGTTTGTGGCTGTAGAAGCACAGAACTCATCGTTGAACGAGTTGATGTTGAAACCATTGAAATCAATTTCGTTAGTAGTGTTTTCCGTATAATCGTAATTGGTCTCCAATGAATATGTGGCTCCTGTGAGATTAGTCTTAGGAGATGCTTCATTCTCCTGATTGAAGAATCTCAAGTTGTACTTGTAGTCCAAATAGTAACTCTTCCAAAGCAACAATCCCTCTTCACGCTTGTCCACACTCACGATTTCAAGTTCGGCAATCTTCTTTGCTTCGCTATTACGGTCCACATCGTAGCGATAGAAAGCGAGTTTAGAACCAGCTTGCAAGTTACCATACTTCACATGGGTGTTCACCAAATTGTGGTCAATGGTGATGAGGTTTTTGTATTGATTGGTTTCGGTTGCCAAATCATAGTCAGATGTAGAGGTAGTACCAATGTTTAATCGCAAACCTTCATCTGGGTCAAGACCTGGGATAAACACCTTGTCGTCGTTAGAATACGCTTCTTTGTAGTTGATAAAGAGCGCATCGGTTGGCTGACCCGATACCACATAAGTGATTTCGCGACCTTCAAAACCTTGTTTCTCGTTATAATTGTATTGGAATGTTTCACCTGGGGCGATTTCCACCTGATTGCCATTTGCATCAAGCAGAGGCACCAAATGACCGTCTTCAGCACGCACCCACACCTTGAATCGCTGGTCAATCTCATTGCCAGTAATTTCATTGAGTGTAGAGGTCCATTTCAGTTCCACAGTGTATTCATCGCCGGCAGCAGGAGTGGCTGTGGCTTTAAGCTGAATACCATAAAGACCTAATGATGGAGCATAGCTTTTGTTGTAGTTGGTGTATTTACTCTTTGTACTTCCCTGGTAGTCACGGTCATCCCACTGCCAAAGGCGATAATCAGGAACAGTAACAATCAAATCGGTCACATCATATTTTTTTGTGCTGGATTCACTTTCCATAAAGAAATAGTGCTTTTTACCGGCAACAGTAGGGCAATCGTGCTCCACTTTGAAAAATTCACCATTCACCAATCTGGCGTAGAAATTCTCTACCAGCTGTCCACTATTGCTTACAGCCACAGGACTATATTCCTCAAACATACCATTGAATGGTGCATAGTTATGAATTACAGTCTTGTCCCATTCACGACCACGACCTTTAGACATAAAGAAGAGGCGGCTTGCGCTACCCGACAGGCGGTAAACAGCACCTGGATTTGGATTCTTTTTCCCATCAGCACCAGTACCAGGAATATATACACCGTCTGTCAGAATTTGAACAGACTCAATAGCTTCGGCAATATAACTCATGGTCTGGTCTTTATCCAAATTCTCAGACATATTGTTTGGATTTGGTTTCCAAGAATTTTTCACCGTCACAACAAGTGTGGTGTAGCCCTCCTCGTTTGGCTTATAGTTGCCATCCAAAATACCATAAGCTTTATTGATATAGCTTTTATTCGCCACATTGTAATCAATATCGCCTTCTCTTTTGCCATCAGCGGTGTAGCCGCATTGCCAAATACCTGGGATTTCTTTGTTGGTGTACACCTCTTTGAGCAGCGCCATGATTTGGCGAGGATCGGTCGCTGGATCCGCTAAATTCGAGGTCACAGTGCCACCATTAGCGTTTGTCCATGTGTAAGTTCTGCCTTCATAAAACGACTTTGGCTTTACGACAGGCTGTGCACTCAACGTGGCAGATAAGAATGCCACAGCTGCAAGCGCGAACATAAGGTTGATAATTTTTCTCATAAATGGATATAAAAGTTAAAGTTGTTAATTGTTGTTTTGTTTTTCCTAAATCATCTATTTTCCAAAACAGTTGCTTGATGTAGATTTCAGTTTGTATTCTGATTTTAATTTTTTTCCTATGAAATCTCTAATTATCAAAGATAATTACTGTTTTTCGGGTCGGTGATTTCGTTCTCGCCACAAATTTACGCAGGTAATCTCATCCAAAAAAATCCATTTTTGCCACCCATCGCTCGGTTTAAATTATTTAACAACTTGTTGCAGAAATTCAAACTTCAAACCTGTCGGCTGGTTTTGCCGATGTGTGGGAAATGTCGTATTTTTGTGGTCTGATTTCTGCACGAGAATGAACCGCGAAATATTCCATATTGCCATTCCGGCTATCGTTACGAATGTCACGATTCCGCTGCTGGGGCTGCTCGACACGGCTATCGCTGGACACCTGCCGGGCGGCAGCGGTGCCACGTTTATCAGTGCGGTGGCAGTGGGGGCTATGATGTTCAACCTCATTTACTGGAATTTCGGCTTCCTGCGCATGGGCACTTCGGGGCTCACAGCACAGGCCTACGGCAGTGGCGACAAAGCCGAAACCGTGGCTGTGCTCCAACACGCCATGGCACTCGGCTTTCTGATTTCCGTTGGTATCATCGTGCTTCAGTGGCCTCTGCAATGGGTCACGCTGCTGGCTATCGGTCCGAGCGACACGGTGCGGCAGTTGGCACTCACCTATTTCTACATTGGTGTGTGGGGTGCTCCGCCCACGCTGGTGATGATGGGTATCAAGGGGTGGCTACTGGGAATGCAGGATTCGCGCAGCCCAATGGTGATTTCCATTGCCGTGAATGTGCTCAACATCGTGCTATCGGTGATAGCCGTGTTTGCGCTCGGACTGGGTTTCACCGGCATCATTGTGGGTACGGTACTTGCCGAGTGGATAGGGCTTGCCTACTCGCTGTGGCTGCTGAGGCACAAATATCGATCGCATGTGGCGGCGATGGACTGGCGCAAGGCGTTCGGGTTCAAGGGGTCGGCACGATTTTTCAAGGTAAATTCGCACATATTCATACGCAGCACGCTCATGATGCTCCAGGCATTGTTTTTCACGGCGGCTGGCGCACGCAGCGGCGATATGACGCTGGCTGTGAACACGCTCATTCTGCAAATGGCTATCCTTTTCTCCTACTTCATGGACGGCATCGCCTTTGCTGGCGAAGCCATTGCCGGCAAGTATTACGGCCGTGGCGATGTGGCGGCGGAGCATAGTTGCGTGTGGCACCTGTTTGGATGGGCTGGGGCGTTTACCGCCATTTGCACGCTGCTGTATGCCATTTTTCCCGAACAGATTTTCACGGTGCTTACCAACGATCATTCCGTGGTGAGCGCAGCCCTCGATTTCCGCTGGTGGTGCGCTGTGATTCCCGTTGCCGGCATGGCGGCATTTGTGTGGGACGGTGTGTTTATCGGACTCACCCGCACTCGCGAAATGATGGCAGCGGTGGGCATCGCTTTGGCGGCGTTTTTCCTCACATTCGCCATAGTGCCCACCTCAATGGGCAACCACGGCTTGTGGCTCGCCTACATCGCATTCCTCGCCACCCGCTCCCTCGTCCAAACAACCCAATACCTAAAATAAAAGTCAACAAGACAACAAGACAACAAGTCAACAAGTTTCCGAGTGCTCCGAGTACTCCGAGTGCTCCGAGCGCTCCAATTATCAAGGCACCCACAAAATTCCGTGAGATTTCCCACCCTCAAAAGCAAAACCTGTGAGATCTGTGAGATCCGTGTGAGCCTAAATCCGTGTGAATTAGCGGAGTTTGTTGCGCTGGAAGTGGCGCATAGCGTAGCCGAAATAGCCTGCCACACCCAAGGCGTTGATGGCTACGGTGGTCCAGAACGCAGCCGAATAGCCCAACCAGTCGGCCACCACACCACCGATAAGACAACCCACACCCATACCAATATCCCACGAAATGAGAATGGTGGAGTTGGCTGTGCCTCGCTGGTCGTTGGTCCCGAGGTTGATGGTCATATTCTGGTATGCTGGCCACAGGTGACCGTTGCCGAGACCGATGAGCACGGCTGAACCGTAATAACCAATGGCATTAGGCACAGCAATAAACAGGGTGTAGCCCACAAGCGATATGAGCATTCCATAGCCAGCATTGTGGGTGAGTCGGCCTTCGCGCAGTGCTTTCGCGCCTTGCAGACGCGACGAAATCAGTCCCACCGCCAATATCAAGAACCATGCGCCTGTGCCAGCGGTGATGTGCATCACCTCTTTACCGTAGATGGCAAGGTAGTTGCTCAACACACCAAAACAGAAGCCGAAGCACACCATATTCGCCGCCAACGCCCAACCTTTGAGCAAGAAGAAGCGGTCGAGCGACACGGTGCGGCCAGTTTTGTTGATGGGGCGTGGTTTGAGTTTGAGTGTGGAGTCCACGGCAAGCCCTACGCCTGCAATCGCCAAGGCGAGAATAAATATCATGTCGAAACTGTCGGTGAGTTCATAGAGAAAAATGCCCACCGATGGTGCTATCGCCATACCGAGGTTATTGCTCAATCCGTAGTAGCCGATTCCCTCGTTGCGACGCGACGACGGCAGCACATCGATAGCCACCGTGCTGTTTGCCACCGTGATAGCCCCGAACGGACCACCATGCAGCGTGCGCACTATGGCGAAGAGCAGCAGCGTGCCTGCCATAAGGTAACCGGCAAAGAATATGAAAAACACGAAGAAAGTGACCATCAGCACCTTCTTGCGTTGAAAATTATCGACCATAAAGCCACTGAATGGGCGAAACAGCATGGCGGTGACCGAGTAGCCGCTCAGCACCAAGCCAATCATGTCTTTCGTGGCATGGAAGTGTTCGCTCAAATAAAGGGGCAGTAAAGGCGTGAGCAGATAGAAGGCGAAGAAAAGCGTGAAATTGGCAATCATCACCTTGCAGTAATTCCTATTCCAAAGTTTCTCTGTGTTAGCAGTCATCCCCATCAAAATTTAAAAGCAAAAAAAATATCCATTCCCACGCAGCGTGGGAATAAAAATCCCTCTCGGAGAGGTCTTTACACCCTATGTCCAATCAGGGTGGCGCTGGTGGCTTTCTCCACCACGCACATCACGCGGTCGCCCACCTTGGTATCGCCAGCAGGGAACACAATCACCTTGTTCTGTTGTGTGCGGCCAAACATATCGTCCTTCGAGCGTTTGCTGTAGCCTTCCACCAGCACCTCAAAGGTTTTGCCCACATCGTTGCGGTTGCTGCACAGCGACAGTTCGTTTTGCAGCGCAATCATACGGTTGAGGCGGTCGATTTTCACATCCTCGCTCACATTGTCGGGCAGATGCTTGGCGGCGAATGTGCCGGGACGCTCGCTGTATTTAAACATAAACGACGAGTCGAAGCCCACTTCGCGCATCAGCGAGAGTGTTTCCTCGAAGTCTTCCTCCGTCTCGTTGTGGAAACCGGTGAACATATCGCTCGAAATGCCGCAGTCGGGCATCGCTTCACGGATTTTCGCAATTCGGTCGAGATACCATTCGCGGGTGTATTTGCGGTTCATGAGTTTCAAAATCTTGTTGCTGCCGCTCTGCACTGGCAGGTGAATGTGGTTGCAGATGTTGGCGTGCGATGCCATGGTGGCAATGATTTCGTCGCTCAAATCCTCTGGATTGCTGGTGGTGAAGCGCACACGCATTTCAGGCGCAGCCTCAGCCACAAGTGCGAGCAGCGCAGCCATATCCACAGGTTCACCGCCGTCGGCAGACTTGAAGAGGTAACTGTTCACGTTCTGACCGAGCAAAATCACCTCCTTGAAACCCTTATTTTGCAGGTCGCGCAATTCGTTGAGAATGCTCTCCGGCTCACGGCTGCGTTCACGGCCACGGGTGTAAGGCACGATGCAGTAGGTGCAGAAGTTGTTGCAGCCACGCATGATGCTGATGTAGCCGCTCACCTTGTTGCCGCTGATGCGCTGTGGAATGATGTCGCGATAGGTTTCGGTGGTTGAGAGTGTGGTTTCGATGGCTTTCTCGCCGGCTTCAGCACTGGCGATGAGATTGGGCAGTTCCAAGTAGGAGTCGGGACCAGCCACGATGTCAACGTCGTACTCGTTGATTAGCACTTCCTTCAAACGCTCAGCCATGCAGCCGATAATGCCCACAATCAGGCGACGCTTGCGATTGCGGCGCAAGGCGTTGAGTTGGTTGAGGCGAGAGAATATTTTTTGCTCGGCGTTGTCGCGAATCGAGCAGGTGTTGATGAAGATGGCGTCAGCAGCATCGAGCGTGTCGGTGGTGTCGTAGCCAGCCATTTTCATCACCGAAGCCACCACTTCGCTATCAGCCACATTCATCTGGCAGCCGTATGTTTCGATGAACAGTTTCTTTGAAAATTCTCCCTGATTGTCGTAACTCAACTTCATGTCCATATCGTAAAGTGCTTATATTATCGTCAATAAAAAACTCACGCACAAAATGCGCGCGAACCACAATGCAAAATTACATTTATTTCTCCTAACCACCAAATCCACCCATACTCAGACGCAGTCCACTCAAGCCACTACCGATATAATTTGCTGATAGCAAATAGCGGAACTATGGTCACTTGGCGCTCCTCGCCATTGTCTTGCTCATCGATGTAGGTGATTTTTCCGAAGTTCTCTGCCGAGCATCTTACAGCCGAGTGCAACTTCTTTTCACGCATAAACACCCACAGGCTCTTCATGCCACCTTGCACATTTGCCTTCACTTCCACTGGCAGCACTTTATTGCCAAAAGATTCGATGTAGTCAACCTCTGCCAACGAACTCTTCACCTCTCTTGCCCAGTAATACAATTCATGACGCAAATTTGCCGTTTTGTAGGCAAGAAGTTCTGTTCCTGCCACTTGTTCGGCAATTGAGCCTTTATTAACGAGGTCGGTGGCATTGGCGGTCAAAATTTGTGCAGTGATGTCTGAGATGTCGCCCAATGCCATATTGAGAGTTCGCAACAACAATCCACAGTCAAGAAATATCACTTTGCGCTTATTGGCATTGATTTCGCTTCCAAGTGGCAATCCATTGGCTGACGTATGCGTCACTGGTATCAAAATACCAGCACGATAAAGCAAATCGAGTGCTTGTTTCACAGCATGAGTTTTGTATCCACCCACATCCGCATACACAAATTTCTTGCCACATTGAACAGCGGCACTGTGCAGAACGCTACGGAGCAAATCGGAGTCAACCTTACTCTTATACTTCGGAAAGTCGTCTTCATACGACACGATAATGTCGTCTTGCACTTCTTGACACAGCGAATAGTTGTGAGTAGCCACCCATTTCACCACCACTTCGGGCATTCCACCTATCATCATGTAGGTGCGATAGTGCTCTAATATGGTCTTATAGAGCGGTTCTGGCAGGGGGTGCTCTGCCGACGCACTGTCTCTCGTCTTTAGCAATGCATCAAATCCGCAAGCCGACTCAAACTCATCGAAACTCAACGGACGCATAAACATGGAGTGGATACGCCCCACGCCAAAAGTTGGAAGGTTGTCTAATGCGAACTCCAGTAAAGAACCTGCCGCAATCACATGAAGTTTGGGCATATCCTCTTTGAAAAAGCGTAGTGCCATGATAGCTTTCGGGCACTCCTGCACTTCGTCAAGAAACAATAGCGTTTTGCCAGGAATAATATCAATGCCTATCAATGCCGACAACTGGCTAACGATTCGGCCAGCATCAAGGTCGGCTTCAAAAACCTGCTTATAAATTGGAGATTTTTCAAAATTAATCTCCGCGTAGTTTTGGAATAGTCGGCCCAAATGCTTGACAGAACTGGATTTTCCCACCTGTCGAGCACCACGCAGAAGGATTGGCTTGTGGTCTGCCCTTTTTGCCCATTCTTCAAGGTACTTGTCTATGATTCTTTTTAGATACATGCTAATATATTGCGTTTTAGGCTACAAAGTTACTAAAATTGAAAAATACAAACAAATAATTGGGCGATTTTTTGAAAAATACAAAGATATAATTGTGGCAAAAATTAAAAAATACAAACAAATAATTGGGCAGTTTTTTGAAAAATACAAAGATATAATCAGTTTTTCACTTTGCGGACGAGGGTGCGGAAAGCGAAACCGATGTGGCGAATGGTGGTGGCCACGGTGCCGTAGTAGTGGCACATGATGTGGTAGCGCTCTTTCAGCGAAGCCTTGTGATGCTTGTCGGTCAAGCCGTCGGTGAGGAAACTCACAATAGGGGCATCGCCCACGTAGGCGTTGTGGTCCGACTGCTGGAGCACACGAATGCACCAATCATAGTCGGCACTGAAGCGATAAGCGAGATTGTATTGCGGAGCGAGGTCGCGACGTGCGGCAAACGCCTGATGGCACACCAGCATACCGTGCTTGAAACTGTCGGCAGTAAGCACCGCTGGGGCTGTGAGGTGGCGCATACCCACCACTTTGCGCTCGGCGTTCACCACTTGGGTCTGACCGTAAATCACGCCCGGATTGCTCCCTGCCACGGCTGCCATACGCGCAAGCGAATCAGCAGCAGCAAATGCGTCGCCAGCGTTCATCCATATCAGATATTTTCCTTTGGCAAGGCGAATGGCCTTGTTCATAGCGTCGTAGAGTCCCTTGTCACGCTCGCTCACGATGCGAGTGCCGGCAATGCCAGCCTCGTTCACCATGCACAGGGTGTCGTCGGTCGAAGCGCCGTCCACCACCAGATATTCATAGTCGGTGCACGATTGCTCCTTCACACTCTTCAGCGTGGGCGCAATCACCCCAGCCGCATTCCACGTAACAGTAATCACAGAAAATAATACTTCCATATCATTCATTTATTATCCAATAACCACCCTTAGTTCCGAGCAGTTATTGTGGTAGTTTTTGTAGTAGTTTTTGTAGTAGTTTTTGTAGTAGTTTTTGTAGTAGTTTTCTACTACAATAAATTGTTTTTAGCCAAAAAACTACTATAAATATTTCGCAAATGAGGGGGCGAGATGGTGTGGTTTCGCCTTCATTTGGGCAATTTCTTACGCAAAAATAGCAATAAAATTTGTGAAACATTTGCATTTTGGCGTTAATTTGTTTTTCGCCGTGGGCTGAGGTTGAAAATAATATTGTAATTTTGCGTAAAATAAGGCGTATAAGCCAATCGTGGCATCCGCTGCCGATTGCGTTTACACGCTCTCCGATTTTTAGACTAAAACAAGAAATTATGGCATCAAAACTTTGGGAAAAAAACATACAGGTTGACCACGATGTGGAAACCTACACCGTGGGGCGCGACCGTGAAATGGACCTCTATTTGGCTCGCTACGACGTGCTTGGCTCGATCGCCCACATCACTATGCTGCAAACCATCAATTTGCTCACCGCCGACGAGCTTTCCCAGCTCACCGCTGCCCTGCGCGAGATTTACGCCGAGATTGAGGCTGGCAAATTCGTGATTGAAGACGGCATTGAGGATGTGCACTCGCAAGTGGAACTGATGCTCACGCGCCGCCTTGGCGATGTGGGCAAGAAAATCCATTCTGGCCGCTCGCGCAACGACCAGGTGCTCGTGGACCTTCGCCTCTTTATCCGCAGCGAGATTGAAGATGTGGTGCATCACATCACCACGCTTTTCCACACGCTTCAGGCGCAGAGCGAGCGTTATAAGGATGTATTGATGCCGGGCTACACCCACTTGCAAGTGGCTATGCCGTCGTCGTTCGGACTGTGGTTTGGGGCTTACGCCGAATCGCTTGCCGACGACCTGGTGGTGCTCCGTGCCGCCTACGATGTGAACAACCGCAATCCGCTGGGTTCTGCCGCTGGCTACGGCTCGTCGTTCCCCCTCAACCGCGAACTCACCACGCAGTTGCTCGGATTTGCGTCGGTCGACTACAATGTGGTGTATGCCCAGATGGGACGTGGCAAGACCGAGCGAATCGTGGCAGCCGCCATCGCCAACATTGCCGCCACCATTTCAAAACTGGCGTTCGACGCATGTATGTTTAATTCGCAAAACTTCGCATTCATCAAACTCCCCGACGAGTTCACCACCGGCTCTTCGATTATGCCGCACAAGAAAAATCCCGATGTGTTTGAATTGACGCGCGCACGCTGCAACCGTCTGGAGGCGCTGCCATTCCAAATCACGATGGTCACCAACAATCTGCCTGTGGGCTATTTCCGTGACTTGCAACTCACCAAGGAGGATTTCCTGCCAGCGTTCGACGAAATCAAGGCTATTCTCTCGATGGTCAATGCCATGATGAACCAAGTGAAGGTGAACGAGCATATCCTCGACGATGCGCGCTACGACCTCATGTTCAGCGTGGAGGAGGTTAACCGCCTCGCAGCCGCTGGCGTGCCGTTCCGTGATGCCTATAAGAAGGTGGGACTCGACATCGAGGCTGGCAAGTTCACCCCAGTGAAGAAGGTGCACCACACCCACGAGGGCTCTATCGGCAACCTCTGCAACGACCGCATCGCCGCCCTCTACCAGCGCACGCTCGATGGCTTCGATTTCGAAACCTATCACAAGGCGTTCAGCCACCTGCTCGGCAGATAACGGCAACGCAGGGAGCGAATATTCAAAACGTAGGGACATGCCTTTGGCATGTTTCTAATGCGTTGAAATTTTGGTCACTTCCTTTGAAACATGCCGAAGGCATGTCCCTACGCTATGGTGATGTCTATTTGGTGATTTGGCACACCTTAGCCACACACAAATATTGATTCTCAATAATGAAATAACAGATGATAAAGAAAACGCTTTTACTGATTATGCTTTTGGGTGTGTTTGCCAGTTGCAACCACATCGACAACAAGGTGCTTCCCTCCTACACCGTGCGCATCGACTTGGGCACATACGGCGTGTGGAACACCTACGGCGTGACTGGCGTGGGCGATTACCGCATCTTCAGCCGCGATAAGCAGTTGCCAGCCAATTTCCCCTACAACGCCAACACATTCACCGGCTTTGGCGGCGTGCTGCTCATCATGGGGCTCGACACATCCACTGGCTCGTATGCGCCACTGGCGTTCGACGCTGCCTGTCCTGTGGAGCGCAGACCAGAATACACGCTCACCGTCGACCCCACCACATTCGATGCCATTTGCCCCAAATGCGGCTCGCACTACAACGTGCTCAATGGCGCTGGCGGACCGCTCTCAGGCACAGCACTTAGCCAAAAAGTGGGGCTTCAGCCCTACAAATGCCGCCAATCGGTGAACGGAGGTTACATCATCACCTCATACTAACCGCAGATTTTTGTTTTTCAAATATTTGTCAAAACAAAAAAATTGCATTACCTTTGCACCGCATTTGTTTACCGCAATAGCTGCTCGGATGGTGGAATCGGTAGACACGAGGGACTTAAAATCCCTTGGCCTTTAGGCTGTGCGGGTTCAAGTCCCGCTCCGAGTACCCACATAGGCTGTTAATCTCCGCGATTAACAGCCTATTTTTTTGGGGGATCACACAGATCTCACAGGTTTTGCTTTTGAGGGTGTTAAATCTCACAGAGGCTGGTGGTTATTGGAGTGTCCGAGTACTCTGATTTCTCTGAGTGCTCTGATTATCAAGGTTTCCACAAATTCACCGATGGAATTTTGAATTTGTGGAAATTTGTGTTAATTTGTGGCAGATTAAAAAAAACACGAATCCCACGAATTTCACGAATAAAATTTTTTGTTGAATCAGTTGATTCTGTGTGATTATCTCCACCAGCAACATCTGTGAGATTTATCACTATCAAAAAAATCCGTGAGATCCGTGGGATCTGTGTGAGCCCAAGCCCACCCACAAAGTGTGAGCAAGAGGTTAGCGCTTACGGTTGCGGACGCTTCTTACTGCGCCACCGCTCGACTTCACCGTGCGGGTTTTCACCTTTGCCACTTTCTGCTTCTTTTCCTTTTTCACAGTAGCCCTCTTGGTTGACTTTGCGCCACGCTTGGTGGTGGATTTCTTCACCGACTTCTGCTCTTCTGCTGCTGTGGTTTCTTCATCGTCGGCGCCTTCGGCTTCACGCTCTGCCTTTTCGCGGGCTTCCTTCTGAGCCTGGAGCTCTTCGCGTGATGGCACCCACAATCCCTTGTCGAACTGACGCAGGCGGCGTTCAATGCTGTCTTGTGCATGCTTGTATGCCTTATCATCGGGGAATTGCATACGCAAGGTTTGGTTGCGCAGGTTCTTCACCTTATAGATGTCGCCCTTATACATATTGAGTTTGAAAAAGTCGTCGAGGTTGTAGCGGAGCAAGTTGTTGTCGTTGTCGGTAAACACAAACTGCTGTGCGATGTAGGGGCGAATGTCGTTGAGTTTCACCCAGAACATAGGCCACTTTTGCACCACGCCAAACTCGTCTTCACGGTGCAGCACAGGGCAGATGGCATCCACACGGCTACGCATTTTATTGCTACGGGTATCGAACTCCCATTTTTCAATAATGTAGTAACTCAGCACCTCACTGCCTGGAATGTCGGCATTCTCAATCACGTATTTAGGCGCCTTTTCGGTGCTACCCTTGGCGTGAGCGTAGAGAATGTGGAAGCGGTCGAGCATGTTGCTAATCTTATACTTGTAAGTGTCGGTAAACATTTCGCGACCGTCGAGCCACTCATACACTGAGATGTCGCCGTTAGCCACATGGCGCATGATGATGTAGAACAAGCTTTCGCCATCTTCATTTGGCTCTTCGGGATAATAGAGTGCCGCGTTCTTGCCCTTGGTGAGGTCGATCTCACGATACACGATTTTCATCCACTGCAAGTCGGCATCGCTTGGCTCCGGCACCTCGTAGAACGATTGCTGACGCGTTGAAACTTGCGATTGAGCCTTCTTCGCAGCGGTGGCTGCGGTCTTTTTCACCACCTGTGCTTGTGCAACAGAGGCAGTGCAAGCGATAGCCGCCACGGCAATGATTACTTTGAGAAACTTCATATCTAAAGTTTATATATAAATATTATCTGATTAAAAAATTATCAATTCACAATCACTTCCATTGGTGCGATGTCGCGAGTCACGCCGTCGGGGCCTGTGGCCTTCACGCGCGAGATGTAGAAGCGCTTGCCGTGTCGCATCTGCTTCATAGCCTCACGCTGGCGTGGTGAGAAGTTGGAGCCCGACGAGCGTTCGCTCATGGCGTTGCCCATCTGGTCGAAAAGCACCATGTCGAAACTTACCACACGGAAGTCGATTTTCAGCAAGTCGTCGTCGATAGCCGCATCCAGTCCCTTGGCTGCCAGGAGTGTGCCCTTTGAGAAAGGCTTACCACCCTTGTAACTGGCGCGATGGCCGTTGCCGTCGGTGTAGGTGATAAATGGCATTGGGTCGGGCAACTTACGCACACGGAAACTGGTGGTGCCCACATTGGTGCGCTGACCGTCGATTTCGGCAGTCACGCTAATCGTACACTCGCTGCCTATTGCCGATGAGCGAGCCACCCAACCTTTAGCGGTCTTGGTGAGCGAGCCATTGGTCATTGTGGCTTGAATCGACTGCTGAGGCACGCCTGCCACGGCGATTGACACAGGGTTGTCGATGCCAGCGTAGAACACGTTCATCATAGTGGCAGAAACGGTAGCCAATGGCTCAATCACGGTGTACGACGATTTGAAGTCGCGCTTGGTGACGCTACCATCACGCGCCGTAACCTCGATAAAGCCGGAGAACTCGAATTTGCCGGTGCTGCCGGTCGCCACCTCGTAGTGGCTGCCCTTGATTTGGCTGCCGTTCACAAACACGCGTGGGCGCGCTGTGGTGTCGATGGCTGCCATCACAATCTCGGCAGAATATTTGCTGCCACGCATCACCATCTTCGATTCAGGCACTACAAACGCGTCAAAGTGATTGACACGCAGTTCGCCAGTGTCGAGGTTGGAAATCATGGATCCGAGCGCCACGCCTTCGGCGAAGCGGATATCGTTTTGCAACTTCGAGAGCAGTGTGACAGCGGCAATGGCTGGCATACCCTCAAAGAGGCTTTCCTCCCATCGTTTCGTTCCCTCGCTTGTTTTCACATTTGCAGTAGAGAGCGCTTCCTCCACATTCTTCTGTGCATCGGGATTGTCGAGCATTCCCAAGATGAATGTGCGGTATTGCTCAATGCGGGTGCGCAGTTGAGCGCCCTTCTTACCTGTTGGAGGCAGCATCACCTGGGCGGCAGCGTCGAGGTTGTCTTCGGCTTCAATGTGGTTCACATCGCCTTGCGGACCATCGCACTGCTTCACAATATCTACCTTCAACGATTCGATATAATCATACAGACTGTCAGTGGTGTTGCGCACCTGCATACCCAAATCCAGCCACTGGCGGCCCTGCTTTGGATATTTGTTGTAGAATGCTTGAATTTGCTCAAACATCATCTGGCTGCGCGCGGTGAGTGTGCGATTGGTGCGCGAGAGCCCCTGTTGCACTTGGCGGAACCCACTGAGCACATCACTCGACACATTCAAGGCAAGCATGGCGGTCAGAACGATGTACATCAAGTTGATCATCTTCTGACGTGGCGACATGCGGCCCACCGTCTGATTTTTAGCGTTTGCCATGCTTATTCGTTAGAGTTATCATTATCATCATTAAGGTCAACGCCAGGCATACCACCCATTGGGCGATACATGTTCACGGTCATTGCCTTAATCATTTTTTCATACACGCTGTTGAGTTGCTTCATGTAGCGAGCCATCTTTTCGGTCTCGTCGCAGTAGTGTGCGCTTTCGGCTGCCGATTTCTCGTACATGTCGCGAATATCCTTCAAACCACGGTTCACGCGGTCGATGCTGTCGAGCTGTGAGGAAATGCTCTTGAGCTGAATTTCGTAGATAGTGTTCAGACCACCAATGTTGCGGTTGAGGTTTTCCATCTGCTCCACGTAGCCAGTGCTGCTTTGGGTGATGCTCTCGCTGTTTTCGGTAATGGCGCGATAACTGCCCAGCAGTGTTTCCGACACTTGGTTGAGCGCGGTGGTGGTTTCGTTCAGTCGCTGCATCTGCTCTGAAATGCCAGCCATTTGGCTCAAATATTGCTGAGTGGCGTCAGTGAGTTCAGCCATACGGCTCAACTGGTCGCTTGCGGCTGCCATTTTAGCGATGCTTTCGCTCAGCGAGCGAGAATCCTCCTCGGTGAGGTCGATGCCCTGTGGCAATCCCACAGCAGCCTTTGCCTCGGCTTCGGTCACGCCTTGCTGTGCAGGAGCCTGCGCCGCTGCGCCACCGCCAATCACAATGTTGCCGCCACCTGCGAAGTCGGGACGGTCGTCGGGGTCGCCAGAAGCGAGAACGGGGAACACCTGCTCCCATTTATAATCGTGCTCGGGACGGTCGAAAGCGGTGAGGATAAACATCAATACTTCCGTACCCATACCGATGGTGAGCATTTCGTTACCACCTTCAAGGTGAAGAATCTTGAACAACGCACCCAAGATCACGACTGCCGCACCAATACTGTAGGCAAAGTTGAAGAAACGCTGACCGGTTTCACCCGAAAGGAAGCGTTCAATCACATTTTTATATTTCTTAATTTTTCCCATAATCCCTTATGTGTAATTGATTGGAAAATCTGTATTTGCTTTGATTTTTTTGATTAGTTTTTCTTTCTTTTCACCTTGGTGTAGCCCACCTTTGAGCGCACGCAACGGAAACCGATGTAAGAGCGCTGCTCGTTCTGGTATTCCCACATGCGGAGGTCGGCGCGAATGTTGTGTGCCACGTCTTTCCACGAGCCACCACGCACAATCTTGCGCGACATCTTATAAGGGTCGTCCTTCGCCACATTGTAGCGGTATTCGGGGTTGAGGTCGCTGGTCATGCGGTCGATGCTCTCGGTGTAGGCGGTAGAGGTCCATTCGCTCACGTTGCCAGCCATGTCGAAGAGTCCGAAGTCGTTGGGCTCGTAGGTGCCCACGGGCGCGCACACTATGCTACCGTCTTTCACATAGTTGCCCTCCTGTGGCTTGAAGTTGGCATAGAAGCACCCTTCGTCTTCGGTGAGCGGCAAATCGCCCTCCCAAGGGTATTTGTTCTTATTCACACCTGCGCGTGCCGCAAATTCCCATTCAGCCTCGGTGGGCAAGCGGTATGGCTCCACATACACGCCTTCCTTGCCGAGCGACTTGCGGAGGAACTCGGTGCGCCAGTTGCAGAATGCGTTGGCTTGCTCCCAACTCACGCCCACCACAGGGTAGTTGTTGTAGTTGCCGTTGGCGAAGTACATGCGCACATACGGCTCATTGTAGGCGTTGTCGAAGTCGTTCACCCAGCAAGTGGTGTCGGGGAACACGTTCACGATATAGGTGTTCACGAAATCCCATTGACCGGAGAGCGGACGGTTGACGGTCTGGCGCACGATGCGGCCATCATCGTCGATGTAGGCAGTGTCTTTGCTGATAGTAGGCACGTCGGTGGGCACTGCGTGGTCGGTGTTGTAGTCGCGAGTGGCAGGGTCGAGACGGTGCTTGCGCTTCACAGCCTCGGTCATATTATAGATTTCGTAGCGATAGTTCATCTGAGTGGGGTCGAGTTCCTTCACGCCAGTGATGGGGTTGATGCGATACACGCTCTCGATAGCGCGTTCCTCGTCTTCGCTCGGATTGCGCCATGGAATGTTTTTCGACCAGTCGAGATGAGGCTTCACAGGGTCGCCGTACTTGTCTTCGGTGATTTTAAACTCGTCGTTGCCACCGTAGGCAGGGTCGGCAAGGCGCTCACGGATAATAGAGTCGCGCACCCAGTAAAGGAATTGCTTGTACTTTGAGTTGGTGATTTCGGTCTGGTCCATCCAGAATGCGTCAACCGACACTCCGCGCGCCGTGGAGTCGATGCCCCAAAGCGAGTCGGCCTCTGATGGTCCTTCCTTCATTGAACCACAATCCACGAGCACCATGCCGTAAGGTGTAGGCTCCACAAACACGGAGCCACTCACGCCAGTCACTTCGCCCCCGTAGGCCGACACTGAGCGCCGTCCCGAGAAGCAAGAAGTGAGCACTGTTGCAAACACGAATGTGGTGAGAGAAATTAATAGTACCTTTTTCATATTCTACATTAATCGAATACTCTTATGTTTATTTTTGTTTTTTTCGCCTAAGTTCAATTTCACGTTATAGTTCACAAACACCTCATGGCTACCCGAAGTGGCCTTTGAAATGTCGGAAATTGGATAATCGTAGGAGTAGCCCACTACGAAATTCTTTATCTCAACCCCTGCCACAAGGCTCACGGCATCTTTATGACGGTATGCCACGCCACCGGTGATAAACTTGTTGTAGCGCACTCGCATTGTGGCCTCTGCCTGGTAAAGATTGAAATCGGTCTTCACAAACACAGAGGGTTGTAATTCAAATAACGTATTATTTACGGGAATATTGCCACCTGCCATAAAATAACATGTGCGGCCGGCCTCAAATATGTAGAGGTCTTCCTCGTTGCCCTCCGATTTCATCTCCACCGAGGGTTGTGTGAGGTGCGTGGCTGAGAAACCTGCCCACCAGTGCTTGTGCTGGTAGAAAATGCCTGCGCCGAAGTCGAACGCATTGCCCGAAACGTCGGTCTTGGGAATGGCGTCGTCGGCCTCGTCGCCCTCCACCTCGATAATTCGGGAACCACGGAATTTTTCGTTGACCAAGCCCACCTGAATACCGCCGCTTAGCGTGCCGCCAAACAGTTTTTGCTTATACGCCAACTGTGCCGACGCATTCAAGCCCGAATACAGGCCCATACTGGTTTGATTGATGGCCACGCCGGTGGCAAATCGCTTGTTGAGGAACTTGAATGGCATATCCGCCAGTCCCACAAACGAGAGCGGTGCGTGCTTGATGCCCACCCATTGCGCGCGGCTGCCCACGGTCACGTGAATGTAGTCGGTGTTGCCTATGGCTGAAGGGTTGTAATAGCCTGGCACCATATAATATTGGGTGTACTGATTATCCACCTGCGCCCTCAGTGTGGTCACACACAGGAAAGCGGCAAGCGTCAGCATCAAATATTTACGAATGTAGGTCATTATCCCTTCTTATGATTGTTCGTTGTTTGTTATTCAAAATAAAATGTGAGCACCACCATGTTGTTGGTCACCTTGTCCACGCTTTGTGTGAAGCGCATCATTTCGGGGTTGTCCTCCAAGTCGGGGCGATTTTTCTGAAGCACGTTCTTCAAGCCGAAGCAGAATTTCAGTTCTGGGCAAAGTTTGAAGAATGGCAAATAGATGTCGCAGCCCATGCCCACGGTGAGCATAGCGTCGCCATTCGCCAGGCGGAGCTGCTCGGTGCGGTCTTTAGCCACGTCGAACACGCCCATCACGCCACCAGTGAAATAGGGGCGCACATTGTGGTAGCGGTTCGCCGAAATCTTCAGATCGAGCGGCAGCACAATGTAGGTGGATTTGATGTTTTGGCTCTGATTGCGGCGCAGCGGGTCGGTCACCTCGTCGGGGGCGGAGGAGTTGATGTATTTCACCACCTTGTTGCCAAAATACATACCCGGCGAGAAGCGCAGGTTGAAATTCTTGGCAAGGCGCAGGTCGGCGAGCACATTCACGCAGAAGCCCGGTGAATGTTGCGGCACATCGGCAAACCAAGTTTCGCCGTCTTCGGTCTGAAAGCCATTGTTCACGATGTGAATATCCTGAAAATTGGTACCCACCGAAAACCCGAAGTGAATCTTCTTCTGGTCGACATACTGGCGATTCAGAATCTTGTCGTTGTCTTGCGCAAAGGCTGTTAAAGCGCACAAAACCAACGCAAAAAGCATTATATGTGATTTAAAATCAATTTTCATCTCGTCATTAATAACGCAAATTTATCCCCTCTTATTGCCATCCCCCACCACTTTTTTCCACTTTCAGGCGGAGAGGCGGGCGGAGAGGCGCGATGCCCAGGCGAAAACGGGGAGGGTGAACCAGCGGCGCATCACATAACCCATGACAAGCAGTATGGGGAGTTGACCGAAGGCGTAATGACCATAAACATCTATGCCGAAGTGGCCCAAGAATGGGCTGACCAAATAGCCGAACACCAGCCCCGATAGGGAGTGAAGCAGGAATATCTCAAAACAGATGCTGCCCAACCACACCAGCGATTTCCAATGCAGTAGGCGGCTGATGATGCCTTCGGTGCCGGCATTGAGCACAAACACCAGCAAGAGCAGCGAAAGCGGTATCTCCCACATCACGCTGTCGTTGAATTTGTCTTTATCTTGGTAGTCCCATGCCTGAGAGAACACCATCAAACCCACATACAGCCCCACCACAAGCACCTCTGCCAACGTGGCTTTCGCCATATTCCAGCCTGTGAGGCGTGGGCGCAACGCCTTATACACATTATACAAGATAATGCCGACGGTGAACTCGTAGATGCGGAACGGTGGGAACACATGAGCGTAGGTGACCAAATCGGGGTCGGTCAAGGCGCACATACATACAAAATATGCTATCTGAAGCACGGCAAAGAGCAGCAGTTGCCAGCGCAGCCTTATCCTGTCGAGCCATGTGGCTATGTATGGGTAGCAGAGGTAGCAGATCAGCAAGTCGCACAAAAACCATGTGGGGGTGTTGAAAGAGAAAAACACGTTCACATCTGGCACGAAACTTTGCACCAACAGCAAATTGGGCACCAACGCCCCCCAACTCATATAGGGCAAAGTGGCGGAAAAGCCAAAGGTGGCTGCCATCAGCAATGCGAACGCAAACCAATGGAGCGAATAGAGCCGCAGCGCGCGATTGGCGACGAACGACTTGAACCGTGCGCCCCTGATGGGCTCTGGCTGATGCTTCATGCGCATCAAAAAGCCGCTCATGATGAAGAAGCCCACCACGCCACTGGTGGCCAATTCCATAAACAATTCCTCACCGCTGTGGAACAGCACTACGGAAAGGATGAAAATGCCTCGCCACGAGGTGAGCGCATTGATTCGGGTAGGAGCAGCGTCATTCATAGATGGAGGTGAGATTGGATTTGCGAGTTGACCAGCCCAACACTCTGAAGTAAAGGTTCACCACCGGTCGCCACACATAGAACAGTGGCACACTGAATGTGAGCCCCGGAGCCTGGAGCAACTGGCAGCAACGGTTAAACGGCAATATCATCATCACCCATGAGAGTATGAGCAAGAATGTGGCTGCCGAAATAGTGAAAATGTTGGTATAGTCGAGCACCACGGCTGCCACGAGGGCACCCAGACGCAAATAATTCATCACCGAGAACAGGGCTTGCGCATAGAATGGAGCCTTTGTGCACACAAACTTCGAGGTGTAGTCGCGGCGCAGTTTCAGCAAATTGTGCGCCTTTGGCACATTCTCGTAGTAGGTCTGCATCTGGCTTTCGGGGGCGAGTTCCAAGCGAGTGTTGTCGCCTGTGGCGATGGCACTCACAAACACGTCGTCGTCGCCATAGCGCAACTCCAAACTCTCTGAGAAACCAGCATGGTCGAAAAACAGTTGGCGGCGATACGCCAAGTTGTCGCTGATGCCACGGTAGGGTTTCCCTTTGATGGCGCTGCCCACCCATTGAAGCGAGGTGACCACCGAATCAAACACACGGAAATATCTGCCTGCGCTGGTGTCTTTGCGGTAGCGATAGTGCGAGAAACCGAGCACCACATCAGTGCCTGGCACGAAATTGCGCATCATGGTGCGGAGCCACTGGTCGCTCATCACGCGGCAGTTGGCATTGGTGTGGAGCACCACCTCTTTTTGCGATGCCTTGATGCCAATGGTGAGCGAGAGTTTCTTGCGCGAGAGGGAGCGAGTCTCCTGCGGCGCGAAGGTCACACGCAGATTGTCGAAATGTGGGAGCAAGTCGCTCAGCAAGTCGTGGGTGCCGTCGAACGAGGCATCATCTACCACCACCACATCAAAATCGGGATAATCCTGATGGAGCAAGAGCGGCAGAAAACGCTCCAGGTTCTCGCAGTCGTTGTGGGCATACACCACCACCGACACGCCTGGAAGTTCTTCTTCGGGGAGATAGTCGCGAGTGGCTTCGGCAAGGTCAAACTTACTCAAGCGGTGTGCCCTGCGCCACAGCACCACAGCGCAAACCACTGTGAGCACAAAAGCGATGCCCAGCAGCACATACACATATAGAATATTTTGAGTTTCAAATGAAAAAATCATAGCATCTACCTAATATTAAACTACAAAGTTACTCATTTTTACCGACATTCCACCCACAATCGCCCCAATTTCACCAAATCACGCCACATTTCACATCACATTTCACATCACCAACACGCCACAAGCCAAAAGGCTTAAAACTCCTCATTTGCCATTATGAGGAAAAAGTGGTAATTTTGCAAGTTCAGAATAATGGCAGACGCATTTTCACATAGCGCAAAGCAGAGCCGCTCATCAAAAATGATGAAGGACATGGGCATTTATGCGATTGGTAATCTTGGCTCAAAGATTATCACTTTCCTCATGGTGCCTCTCTACACCTATTATGTGGAAAACACCGCCGACTTTGGCTATTACGACATCTGCCTCACCGCCGTGTTTTTGCTGATGCCTCTCGTCACGCTCCAACTTCGCGACGGCACATTCCGATTCCTGCTCGACTCGCCCAACGAGGAAAACCGCAAAAAAGTGGTGACCATGACCTACAAAACACTCGGTGCCACCATCTTGCTCTCCACCATCGTCACATTGGGCATCGCCTCGTTTTTCCAAGTGCGCAACCTTTGGTATGTGCTGGCGTTGCTCTTAGCCATGTCGATTCAGGAGGTAGTGTCGCAGGTGTTCCGCGGACTGGGTAACAACAAGGCGTTTATCACTGTGGGCATACTCTCAGCATTCTTTATCGGGCTGTTCAGCCTTGTGTTTGTAGTGTGGCTGGGCATGGGCATCGAGGGCGTGTTTATCGCCAATATCCTTGCCCGATTTGCGGCTGTGGGCGCAGTGGAACTGAAGCTCCGTACCCTGAAGCGCTTCTTCTTCGTGAAACTCAACGTGGGCAAAACGGCTCGCGAGATTCTAAAATACACCCTGCCACTGCTTCCTGGCTCCATCTGCTGGTGGCTCACTGGCAGTAGCGACCGATGGTTTATCCAGCATTATTTAGGACTTGAGGTCAACGGCGTGTATGCCGTGGCCATCCGCTTTGTGAGCATACTCCAAACCTTGGCGTTCATCTTCTACCAGGCATGGCAGGAAACCGCCATTCTCCAATACCAGAGCCCCGACCGCAACCGCTTTTTCTCGCAGGTGCTCAACAACTACATCTTCATCCTGTGCGTGCTGCTGGTAGGCTTCTGCTTCTCGCTGAAGATGTGCTACAGTTGGATAGTCGACACCAACTACCAGAGCAGTCTGCCCTACATTTTCCCACTGGCGATTTCCACCTCCATTTTTGCGATTTCCGCCTACTTCGATATGGGCTACCAGTGCGCGAAAGACACCAAGCGCACCCTGCCTGCCATCATTCTCAGCGCAGTGGTGAACGTGGTGCTCAATTTCCTGCTCGTCAGCCCATTTGGCGTTTATGGCGTGGTTGCCACCCTTATCATCACCTACTTGGTGCTCGTCACCTACCGCTGGTTCGACACCAAGCGCTACTTCAAACTCACACTAGACCGAGGCATCGTTGTGCCCATCGTCATTGCATTAGCCACTGCAGTGCCCTTCTATCTCAGCACAGCCAATTGGCAAGACGCGCTCACCATGATAGTGGCAATAGGCTTGATGGTGTATTTCTGCCCAAAGCGAATCAGAAAAGACGTTTTTGGCAAAATCTACGCAAAATTACATGCATCGGCATAATAAACGGCCGAGCATATTCGTTAAAATAAATAAGAAACAACTATACAGTAATTTATCGATATATGAAGATTAAAAACATTCTTATAAGTTTATTGGTGATTTTGGCTTTCGCTTCGTGCAGCAGCACAAAGGACGCAAGCACCCTTGCGTATTTCCAAAACCTAAAAGAGGCTGATGGCACACTTCCCGACAATGTGTCGGACTATAAAATCAAAATCCAGCCCGACGACGAGTTGATTATCACCATCACATCTTCTAACCCAGAAGCAACAGCAATCTACAATCTGCCGCTGGGCAACCCATCGGTAAAAGGCAACATCAGCGCCACACAGTCGCCACGCCTGCAAACCTACATCGTGGACCACAACGGCATGATTCAAATTCCTGTGCTGGGCGAAATCAAAGCCACAGGCATCAGCACCGACGAACTGGCTGCCGTAATCAAAAACCGCGTGAGCGAACAGGTGAAAGACCCATTCGTGCGTGTGGAGATGGTCAACTTCACCGTGAACGTGATGGGTGAAGTGAGAGCACCACAACGCATGGTAGTGGGTAAAGAACGATTCACTGTTCTCGACGCACTCGCTGCCGCTGGCGACCTCACCGAATATGGCAAACGCGACAATGTGCTCGTGATTCGCACCGAAAACGGCAAGAGCACCTACCACCGCCTCAACCTCACCGACGGCAGCATATACTCATCGCCTTTCTTCTACCTCCAGCAAAACGATGTGGTGTATGTAGAGCCCAACAAAATCAAGGTTGACAACTCAAAATACAACCAATTCTCGGCGTTCAAACTTTCTCAAATGTCAACTATCGTGAGCGTGGCGTCGGTTATCGCATCGCTCGTGATTGCACTTTGCGTAAAATAAGGTTCATCATATCCCCTCTATATCAACTATAAGACATGGCTACTTCTACAAGTAAAAATAATACATCAAAGAACGAACATATCGACTCGCCTAAGTTCTTAAACATTGCCATACGACATTGGTGGCTTTTCATACTTTCTTTCGCACTTTGCTTTGGTGTGCTATATCTCTATCTGCGCAAAACGCCACCAACCTATATCGTCTCATCTACCGTATTGATTGACGACAGCTCCCTGGCATCGTTTACAGGAGTAAGCGGCAACAAAAGCAGTTCCATGCTGAAAAGCATGATTGGCGGAGGTGATGTGAATGTGAACAACGAAATAGAGATTTTTGCATCGGAAAGCCTATGTGCAAAAGCCATTCACGACCTTGGCATCAACTGCCGCTATTACGAGAAAATCGGTTTCATGAAGAAACAGGACCACTACGGCACATCGCCAATCATCGTCGACGCACCCAAAGAGCTTTTCGACACGCTTTCTGTCATATTACCGTTTAAAATCAAGGTGCATGCCAACGGAAAAGCCGACATCACAGTGAAGAAAGGCTTGTTCTCTAATTATGCAGATATAGAGGGGGCAGAGCTTCCTGCCACCGTCAAAACCCCATACGGACTATTTGTGGTGAAACCCACTAAATATTTCACGCCCAAACACGAATACAGTATCACTGCATCGGTGGCAGGATATATACCTGCCGCTCTCGAACTTCAAGAAGATATGACCGTGGACTTGAAGGCAAAAAAGACCGACATGGTGTATCTCGACATCATGGACAGCAACACCCAACGCGGACGCGACTTCCTCACCACACTCATCCGTCTCTATAACGAACGTTGCCTGAAGGAAAGCGACACACAAGGCATGACCACAGCACGCTTTATCGACGAACGCCTCTCACTCATCTACAAGAATTTGATGGGTAGCGAAGCCGAAATCGAGGCATACAAGAAGGCGCACAACCTGATCGACCCTGTGGCTCAAGCCAAGACCACTATCATTAAAGGCGAAACCAGCGAAAGCGCCATCATCGCTCTCGAAACGCAATACCGCATCGCAAGCATGATTAAGGGCTTTATCACCGACCCTGCCAACAAGCACTCTCTCATTCCATTCGAGTCCGACTCGCTCTCGGCGAAGATGGTAAGAACATACAACGCACTCATCACCCAGCGCCAGCACCTCGAAACCTCAGCCAAGGCCGACAACCCCGCTTTGGTGCAGCTCGACCAACAACTCAACGCCATGCGTGAGAATATGCTGGGTAGCGTGAACAATGCATTGAGCGCTATGCGCATCAAAATCGACAAAGCGAAAGATGTGCAAGGCGAAAGCAAGGGCGATATGAGCCAATTCGCCACCACCGAACGCGATACTCGCAACCTCTACCGCAACCAAGCTATTCAAAACGAGCTCTACCTCTTCTTGCTCCAAAAGCGCGAAGAAAATGCACTGAAAATGGCGGCAGCACAACCAAAAGGCAAAACGGTGGATGCTGCGTATGCCGACCATGAGCCTGTGAAGCCAAAAAAAGTAGTGGTTTTTGCAATCGCATTCCTCTTTGCCCTTGCGTTGCCCACCTGCTGGATTTACATCAAAATCCTGCTTGACAATAAAGTGCGAACCAAAAATGGATTGAAAGTACTTTCTGCAATCCCCGTTTTGGGTAGCATTTCACACAGTAAGCACTTCAATTACATAGAGGCTGATGAAGGCACCACCTCCGAGCAGTTCCGCCTTTTGCGCGACAACTTGCAATTTATGCTTCCTAACCAAACAAGCAATGTGATGGCTGTGACATCCAACAATGCCGAAGAGGGCAAAACCTACATCGCCACCAATTTGGCTCTCTCGTTTGCCATACTAGGCAAGCGAGTGGCACTCGTGGATTTTAATATCCGAACACCAAAAATAGCCGAAATTTTTGACATTCCAGCGTCCTCTGCCCTCACCACATTCATTTCGCAAAGTGAAATGGACTTAGCCGACATTGTGTACACCAGCGACAGTTTGTCAAATCTCGACATCTATCCCGCTGGCACAATTCCGCCAAACCCATCGGAATTGCTCCAAAACGAGCGCACAGTGCAACTCTTCAAGCAACTGCGCGACCAATATGATGTGGTGATTGCCGACACGGTAGGCATCGGCTCTGTGAGCGACACTCTGTCGGTGGCGAAAAACGCCGATACTACTGTTGTGGTAGTCAGAGCCAATACCACCAAGAACAGCGAGCTTAATAACATTAATCAACTCACTGCCGACGGCAAACTGAAAAATGTGGGTCTTGTCCTAAACGACGAGACTTGCTCATGACTTCTGCACAAATGCGTAGCACTGCGCTGGCTTCTTTTGCCCACAGCACGCTTCGCTGCCAGCAAATCATTAAATAGTGAAATATGGATCGATTAGCCATCATAGCTGTCACATTAGTCGCATTTATCTTTCTTCATTTGCGCAACCTAAAAAACAAGACGCAAGAAGAAAGGTGCGAAGGAATTATAGCCATATATACTTTTACATGCTGTTTCTCTAAGCTCTTTTTCCCCGTTTACACTTTCAATGAGGAGCAGCAGTTCGGTTCATTTGGTCCAAGCATTATGATTTGGCCATTTTTCCTCTTTTGCTTCTATTTACTTTGGCATATCAAGGTTAAGCAAAAAGGGTTTGTTTCCGCACCAAACAAGATAGTGGTGTTCACCTTCTTGACCTACACACTCTACACGCTACTGAACCCCAACAATGGAGTGTTGGGTTCATCGGTGATAGCACTTTTCTTCTTTGGAGCCGTACTCATATTCTACTACCTGCTTGCCAATGCTTTCAGCTGCAAAACACTGGTGAGAGGCATATATCAGGGGTTGGCGTTTTCCATCGCCCTTGAGGCTTTCCTGTGTGTGCTATTCCCCATTCTTAACATGGAATTTATCACAAAAGTGTTTGTGGCCGACGCCCAATTACGTGGCGAAGCCGGCGGACGCTTTGAAACGGTGGGCACATTCGCTCACCCAAACGCATTTGGCGTCTACACATCGTATGTATATATGTTTTTCCTTGGTTGCGTGATTGTCAATTTCAAGCGTAAGCAAAGCTATATATTTTTAGCATTGAGCCTGTTCGCAACAGGCTTGTCGGGCAGCCGTAGTGCTCTTGCCTCGTCGCTTGTAGGCACAGTAGCATTAATCATATTCTATGTGTTTCGCCGCTACAGTCTAATCAACCCCAAGGTGCTGTTCAGGGGCGTAATACCCGTGTTGATAATTGGTGTAGTCTTAGTCCTCGGTCCTCTCAATCAACTTTTTGAAGATGCCGAGAACCTCGACTCCATGGCTGTATACCGAATGATGCACTACTACTGTGCAGGCGAAATTGTGCAAGACCACCCCTTTGTAGGTGTAGGTATCAATGCACACCTCAATTACCTGCTCAACAACACTTCGATGGTGGATTTCGAAGCCATCTTCGACACTACCGACATGTGGGAACCCGAAGAGTTTATGCTGCACAACCCTGTACACAACATTTGGCTTATTCTCCTTTCCGAACTTGGAATTATAGGTTTTCTACCTGTCTTGGCGTTTGTAATCTACTATTTTGCAAGTTTCAAACGCCACATACGCATCTCCAAGAACAAGTATTTCCACATCATAGCTTGCACTGGATTAGGCATTATGTGCACGCTGCTTGTGCAAGGCAACTCCGACTGGAACCCCCTAACGCAGCAGCAACTCATCATTTCGCTTATGTTCTTCTCCCTTTCGCTCAACAGACGATTTATGGCAGAGAGCAACGAAAACAACAACATGAATGTTTTACCACAACCGACGAATGACAATGAAACAGAAACCGCAACATAACATCTTATTTCTTGCTACAGAATACGAAGGCGGTATGCGACCTTACGCATGTACTATCATTCACAACACTTGGAATGAGAATAGCCATGCCATAGTAGTGATTAAAGACGAAAAATACAAGCGCGACTTCGACGACCTCGACCCAGAACGCTTGCACTTCGTCACCTATCCAAAATGCAAGATAGGGAAGCTGTGGTTCAAAATTCAACCAACGGCACTGATAAAGGAAATAAAACGCACGCTGAAAAAAGTGCACATTGATGTGGTGTATTCGTTAACGGGCGAACTGGTTCTAAGCGATTTCATCAAGCCACTGCAAAAGCAAGTGCCCGTGCTCTACACCGTGCATGATGCCATTCCACACGAAACAAAACTGCCTCTGATTGAAAAGTTGAAAGAGCGTTACATCGTTCTCAAACCTCAGCAGAAACTGTTTAAGAGAACGCTGCATAAAGTAACCAACAGCAAAGCGCAGTTTGAATATGTGAGCAAGCACCATACCAATAGTAAAAACATATTCTACGCTCCTTTTCCCTCACTGATGAACGATGACATCAAAGACGGTAAAATTGAAGTGCCCGAAACCAAAGGCATCACCGACTATATCCTATTCTTTGGAAACATTCATCTTTACAAAGGAGTGGATTTGCTCTACCACTGCTACCTTGAGCACAGCGACCTGCACAAACACAAACTCGTACTCGCAGGCAACGGCATATACTATTTCCCACGCCCCACATCAAAAGAAGGGGTGATTGTGATTAACCGCTTCGTCGACGACAAGGAACTTGCCGACCTGTTTCAAAAAGCCGCAGTGGTGGTGTATCCCTATATATCTGCCACACAGAGTGGTGTGATTTCTATTGCCTCTTTCTTCAAGAAGCCTATCGTGCTCTCTGATGTTGACTATTTCAAAGAAGTGGCAGAAAACCAACCGGGTGCCACCTTCTTCAAAAAAGGCGACATCGACGACATGGCTCGTGCCATCAAAGAAGCACTCGCCACACGAGTGTCGAGTGAAAAAATCTTCACTGATGTATATAGCCCCGACTCTCTCACAAAAAGCACTGCATCTATAATCCACCAACTATTACAAAACCCCAAATGAGAAGAACAGCCATTGTGATTTATACATTTGCCATCACACTCTTCGCCTATGGCGCATGGGCGAAAAACGTGACCATCAACCTCTCCCCTTACGAGGGAAAGGATGTGACACAGATGCTTCGAAACCACCTCAGTGGGCTCAACGCCTCCGACCAAGCCACCATCACCCTTGGCAAGAAAGGAACATACTACATCAGTGGCACCGTAGAGGCAAAATGCAACATCATAATGAAAGGTGTGGGCAAAAATAGCCAATTTGTGCTATGCAATGGTGCCGATACAAACGGCTACAAGGCTTTCACCGACGAAACTTTTTTCGCTTTTATAGGATCACTACAAAATCCCATCACTGTAGATATCAGCAACTTGAGTATCAACCTGCAAGAGCATAAGGGATTTTGGTGGATTAAAAAAAACGATGGCGTGCGCACTGAGAAATTCGCCGTAAAAATCTACCACGCCAAGAAAGTGAATGTGACGAAAGTGAACAGCCTTCTGAAAAATGCAGAATGCACTAATTTCAACCTGCGCATCTGCTCAAACATCACCTTTCGCGACTGCGTTCTGGAAAACTACAATAATTGCATTACTGGTGGAATACTGTGGATTGAGGGAAGCACCAACAATGTGAATATTACCCACAATGTGTTTAACAAATACGGCAACGATGAGGCTCTCGGCTTTTACGGTGACAATGTGAGCATACTCAACGGTATCATCAAGAAAGGTAGTGCACCAAAATGCAATATCCGTGTGACCAACAATGTGTTTAACTATGGTTACAGCGGTAAAGACAAGTCGGGCGTGATGAACGATGTGCTTATTTCCATATTCTCAAATGGTTACGAGAATGGCAACGCTTGCACCATTGAAGATGTAATCTTTGCTGACAATGATTTGAACATATCCGACCCCATGCGCATAACGATGCAACTGAAGTTTGATGAAGGCGACTGCCACAAAAACATTGCAGTGTGTGGAAATAAATTCGTGAATGAGACCAACCACTCCAACAATCAACAGTTCTATAAAACCGACATCAAAATACTCGACAGCAGCAACTATCAAAACATGGCACCTATCGAAATCCACGACAACAAGTTCGTCAACAAAGAGTGTCTGCTCAACAACTGGGGAAGTACCGGACTCTCGCACATACAAATGGATGGTGGCAATGTGAACTTTAGCAACAACATCATCAACGACGAGCAAGCCGCACAAGACAAGAAAGGTGGCATGATTACCTATGTTACCCGCAACTCCACCATAAGCCTTAACGGAAATAGGACTACGGGATTGGGCATGGTGGCATGCGTGAACACAAACAATGTTATAGGAGATGTGACTGTCAACGCTTCGGACAACACTTTTGAAGGTGTCACCACCATCTACAGTGATAAAGTAAAGCACCTAAATGTGTGCTTTGACGGCAACACCTTACGCAGCGCCAATATGAATTTCTTCCTTCAAGAATTTGCCGATGAAGGCGATGTGGTGTTCAAGAACAACGATGTGGTTGTGACCGGAGGTAACGGTCAACTGATGACACACTGGGCAAACAGCGATGTAACGAAACTGAGATTTCACACTTTAGAGGTCACCGGCAATACATTCGTGGGTGTAAAAAATGCACACGACATGCTTTACAACATTCTGAATGTGGGCAAAAAAACTGTTAGTAACAACACTTTCTTCCCCTGATTCTCACATGAAACAACGACTTGAAGCATTCGACATTGCACGAGCCATCTGCATCATCCTCGTGGTAGTTGGCCATTTCAATCCCGACGATACCCCTGCCTGGTGGAAGGCTGCAAACACCTGTATCTACTCTTTCCACATGCCCGTTTTTCTATTCATAAGTGGTTTCATCTATGCTTTCTATTTTAAAAAAAGCAACTACATTCCCTTTATGTTGAAGAAGGTGAAACGTCTCTTTGTACCCTACCTTGTGGCATCGCTGATTGTGGTAAGTATCAAACTCGCCACACAAGGAGGAGCCTATGTGGAGCACCCCGTGACTGCAACCACCTATCTTGAGATTCTTTATTTGCCTGCAGCAGGCTACTACCTGTGGTTTGTATGGGCTCTATTCATCATGTTTGCTGTAGTTCATCTTTTCCAGAGCCGCTTGGGGCATACTATACTTTTCGCATTATCAATCACCTTATATTTTTTCCCATTCGAGCTGCCCGATGCTTTCTGTCTCAATGAGTTTCAGGTGAAATGGGTGTATTTCATGTGTGGTGTGATGATTGTTGACTACAAAATGTGGAAAATATTCGACTGTCGGTGGTTTTGGGCAGCGTCATTAGCCTGCTATGTAGCTTTCTATTGCTGCCTTAACACGCTTAACCACACGCAATACCTCATCGTGGCAATTGCTGGCACAGGTATGGTGATTAGCGCGTCGAAGATGCTGGAGTGCCTCATCTGGGTTAAGCAGCGTGTACTTCTTCCCGTGGCTACGTCAAGTTTCACAATCTACTTGTACCACACCACCTTCAGTGGTTTTGCAAAAGCGGGATTTGCTAAAATATCAATACCAACCGACCTTTTCATTGCCGAAGCGTGCGTGGTGGTAATGTGTGGCGTACTAATGCCAATGACGATACATGCTCTGATAAAAAAAACGCCAAAATTGAAATGGACGATAGGTATTTAACCCCAATCGGCGTTCACATACATAAGAAGTGCCCTCGCCTCACAATAAATGTGATGTTGGTGCGTTTGTTATACGAGTGACAAACTGAAATTATCAGCCTATGGCTTTGAAAATATTACTGGTAAATAAATTTTATTATCCACGAGGCGGCGACTGCGTGGTGATGATGAACACCGAGTCGCTGCTGCTCTCGGCTGGCTACGAGGTGGCGGTGTATGCTATGCAGTACCCCGACACTGTGAACTCGCCCTACAAGAAATACTTCGCCTCGGAGGTGACGTTTGCTGGCGGCTTGGGCGCAAAAGTGAACGGGCTGAAGCGCACCTTGGGCATGGGCGACATCACCGCGTCGTTCACCAAGCTGCTCGACGACTTCCAGCCCGATGTGGTGCACCTGCACAACATCCACTCCTACCTTTCGCCTGTGCTGGGGCAAATCGCCCATAGCCGTGGTATTCGTGTGGTGTGGACGCTGCACGACTACAAGTTGCTCTGTCCGGCCTACACCTGCACTCGCAACGCTCACCCTTGCGAACTCTGCTACACGCAGAAGTGCGGTGTGCTGAAGCACCGTTGCATGAAAGGCTCGCTGGCGGCAAGCGCCATCGCATGGCTGGAGGCGAAAAAGTGGAACCGCAAGGTGCTCGAGTCGTTCACCGACGCATTTATCTGCCCCAGCGAGTTTATGGCTTCGAAAATGGAACTTGGCGGCTTCGACAAGCAGAAACTGAAAGTGCTGTGCAATTTCGTTGACCCTAAAAAGCTCGAACTTCTGCGTGCCACCGACTGCACCTCGCGCGCCGACTACTACTGCTATGTGGGCCGTCTTTCGGAGGAAAAAGGCGTACGCACGCTGCTTGAGGCGGCATCAAAGGCGAAGCACGAGCTGCGCATAGCCGGTGGCGGACCACTCGCCGATGAGCTGAAAGCGAAATACGCCCACTGCCCGAATATCAAGTTTCTCGGGCATCTTGATGCACACGGCGTGGCAACACTCCTGAGCCAAGCCAAATGCTCGGTGCTGCCCTCGGAATGGTACGAAAACAATCCCCTTGGCGTGATAGAGTCGCTCTGCGCCGGCACGCCTGTGGTGGGAGCCAACATGGGCGGCATTCCTGAGCTTATCGATGCCGACACCGGCATCATCTTCGAGTCGAGCAACGCCGAAGCCCTTGCCACAAGCATCGAAATGGCGATGAGCCGCACTTGGCACCACCCCGACATCAAAACCGAATCCATCAGCCGATTCTCGCCAGAAAGCCACCTGAAAATATTAGCAAATATTTACAGTGGCGCAACAAGCGAATAATCAACATCTTATACAACATTCATAGTGCACGCTTTCACATTAAAGTATGCACTATGATTATTTTTTTGTACCTTTGCATAATATATTGGCACAATTAGTGTTATTTAATTAAGTACGTACAATAAGTCATATATGAAAAATATTGTTCAAGGCAGTCTGATTACTACATTTCGCTGTAATGCGAAATGCAATATGTGTAACATTTGGAAGCACCAGACTAAGCCCACTGAAGAAATAGACCCATCTTACTACGAGAAGCTCCCTGCCGGTTTGCGCATCAACATCACTGGCGGTGAGGCTACTATCCGTCAGGATATCGACCGCATTTTCGAGATTCTTTATCCCAAGTCATCACTGCTGGAATTGAGCACTAATGGCTACAACACGGAAAAAATCGTAGCATTAGCCAATAAGTACCCCAACATTCTCATTCGCGTGAGCGTGGAGGGTCTCCCCAAAATCAACGACGAGAAGCGTGGCCTGCACAATGGTTTCGACCATGCGCTGCGCACAATGCTCGAATTAAAGAAAACCAAGTGCAAAAACATTGGTTTCTCAGTGGTTATCTCGCCCGACAACTACATGGACCTCGTGTCGCTCTATGAGCTTTGCGTGGCTCTGGATGTGGAGCTGGGCAACTCTGCCGTGCACAATAGCTGGTATTTCCACAAAGACGACAACCAAGTGGAAAGCGAAGAGGCGCTGAAGCAGCACGAATTGTTTGTGAAGGCTCTCCTCACCAGCAAGCGTCGCCGTCTGAAAGACAGACTGAAAGACTACGGCCGCGCTTACTTCAACCGTTCTATCCACCGCCGCCTCCGTGGCGACGAAGCGGGCTATCGCCCTGCTTGCGGTGCCCTCACCGACTTCTTCTTCATCGACCCATGGGGCAACGTGTCGCCATGCAACGGTAGCTGCGAAGAATGGGTGCTTGGCAACATCAAGGAGAACAGCTGGGAGGAAATTATGGACGTAAACAGCAAGAAATACCAAGAAGCACTCGAAAAGGTGAAATCGTGCAAGCGCAACTGCACATTCATCGTCACCGAGCGTCACGACATGGTGCGCCGTCCATGGATTCCTATCAAATGGATTATCAAAAACATGTGGCGTGCCCGCAAGGGTAAAGACCTTTGCTGGGACTAATCAGCACGCCCACATCACCCATTTCTCGCAAAAGCACTGAGGCATGACAAAAATTGCAGTGATAGGCACTCGTGGCTTCCCCGGCATACAGGGAGGCGTGGAAATGCACTGCGAAAACATTTACCCCCGCATGAAAGATGTGGAGGTGGTGGTGTATCGCCGTAAGCCATACCTCACCGAGGCCTCAGCCCACACTTATCCAGGCATCAAATATGTGGATTTGCCCTCCACTCGCATCAAGGGATTCGAGGCGGTGTTCCACACATTCATCAGCGCATGCCACTGCATCACCCACCGTCCGTCGGTGGTGCACATTCACAACATTGGACCTGCCATGTTTGCGCCATTGCTCCGCATGTTTGGCTTAAAGGTGGTGCTCACTTATCATAGTCCAAACTACGAGCACAAAAAGTGGGGACTCTTTGCACGCACTCTGCTGAAAATGAGCGAATCGCTGGCACTCCGATTCAGCAACCACATTATTTTTGTCAACAAATTTCAACGTGAGAAATTCTCCGACAGCGTGCTTGCCAAATCCACTTATATCCCCAACGGCATTCCTGCCACCAGCCGCAGCACCGCCACCCACTTCCTGCAAAAGCATGGCATCACACCTGGTGCCTACATCTTGGGCGTGGGCCGTCTGACTCCCGAAAAGGGATTCGAGCACCTCATCGAGGCGGCTCAGCACATTCCCGAAGTGACCCAAGTGGTGATTGCAGGAGCAAGCGACCACGACACCTCGTATTTTGAGCACCTCAAGCAGCTCGACACACACGGCAAAGTGGTGTTCACAGGCTTTACCTCTGGCGAAGATTTGCGCCAGCTCTATAGCCACGCACGCCTCTATGTGTTGTCGTCGGTGAACGAGGGATTCCCACTCGTGCTGCTCGAAGCCATGGCCTACGGTCTGCCATTGGCTGTGAGCGACATCCCTGCCACCCACCTCGTCAATCTTCCACCCTACACCTATTTCAAAAAAGCAGATGTAAAAGCCATGTGCCAATGCATCAGCCACCAACTCGCATCAGCCCAAACCACCACATCTTACGACCTTTCCGACTTCAACTGGCAAACCATCACCGAACGCACCCAGTCAATCCTCACCCACCCCACCACCTCCACAAAATAATCCCCACACAAAAAAATCCATCACCACCGTTAAGGTGATAATGGATTATATCGGTTGTTTCCCCGCTATAAGAATAGACATAGCGGTCAAATCTCTAACTTTGTCTGCCAATATAGTCCCAATAGGGGCGAAGTTTTTCCTGAAGATATTGAACCACCTCGGCAAAGGAAACTCCTTCAGTTTTGGTGATTTTACGCAGAAAAGCCTTCCATCTCACCTGCATAATTTCAAGTTCGGCAAAGTTTTCGCGGAAAAATTTCGTGTCGGCATCGTATGGGGTATGCCTGTTTTCAAATGTGCGAATTATCGCGTTTTGCAGAGTATCGGCTTCGTATTTTTCATTTCTAAGAATCTGATACAGGTCGTAATAATCCTTCATCCGGCTACTCTGGTCTGCCAAATCCACTACGGCGTGAAGTTTTTCAGCAATTACAGTTTCAATAGAATAAGCCTGGATGTTCACTCCAGGCAAATTGGAAAGAATAACAGGATAATCAATGCTTATTGACGATGGAGTTACCACGTCACCAAAGCCAATATCCATGGCCATCACCTGGCTGATGGTGTCCATTTTTACAGGAATAGTCAAACGAATGCCGTGATAATCTTTAAACTCGGTGATTATTTGAGATGTGATTTGCTCCACATCAAATGTCACACCGTCCTCATCACACGGAAATGAGCATATCTCCTTGAAAGCAGAGATAATCGACGAACTCTCATTGCTAATATTACAACCCAAGAAATCCACATCAAAAGTGGGACGTGCGGCAAATCTGTCGTAGGCGAACATCAATGCGCCACCTTTCAAATAAAAATTCACACGATAGCGTGTTTGCGACAATCTATAAAGCAGCCGTTCTTGAAAGTATCGAGTGAGCACCGTTTGATAGAATACGCCTTCTTCTTTTGCCACATTCAGCAGTTTGGCACGAATTGATTTGCCGCGGTTTTTAGTTTTCTTATCCATTTATAGTTTCATTTGAAGGTAACTCTCAAGAATATTGCCTACACGGAGCGTGTGTGCATAATCCATCAACTTGCTGATATTGCGGTCTGGGCGATTGAGATATTGGCTTATGATTTCAGAGCACACATCTATCCCCACCTTATTTCGAAACTTGACAGCGTCACACACAGATCGCTCCACATCATAAATGCGAAACCTACACCCATCAATCTCCATGGTGCACACACCAAGTTCAAGAATAGAATCCGAACAACTATGAAGTTCAATTTTCGGAAAATCGGGCATCTTTAGTTTTCTGCCTCTTTTTATCGCCACATGATAAGCCTGTGAAATAGATGTGGTCAGATGATAAATGTTCCACGCCGACCACAAATACAGAATGCCATCAGGAACAATGGATTCTATGTCTATCATGTTGCCCGACAACTGCTCAACCGTGGCGTAAACCCCTCGGCGAACCTGCAAAAGTTCACCTTTACGCACATCATCAAGCATTTTATAATATGCAGCCCTACCCTGTTTTTTTATTTTTGCAGAAGATTTAAACATATATCCTTACCTTTCAACGCTAAACCTTAATTCGTACAAATATACTACAAATATTTATAATTGTAGTGCTTTTGTACAAATTTTCGCAAATCTAATCAAAAAAAACACTGCCCCACACCCATAAAAAAAATCCATCACCACCCTTAAGGTGATAATGGATTATATCGGTTGTTTATTGTGATGCCGTCGGTGACCTGTCGGGGGCTCGTCGGACATTTGGGCTTACACGTTGAAGCGGAATACCACGATGTCGCCGTCTTGGAACACGTATTCCTTGCCTTCGATGTGCATTTTGCCAGCCTCTTTCACGGCTGCCTCGCTACCGTAGGCAATATAGTCTTCGTATTTGATGATTTCGGCACGAATGAAACCGCGTTCAAAGTCGGAGTGAATCACGCCAGCACACTGTGGAGCCTTGCTGCCCTTATGGAATGTCCAGGCACGCACCTCCTTCGGTCCGGCGGTGAGGAATGTTTCGAGGTTGAGCAAAGCGTAGGCGCTCTTAATCAAGCGGTTCACGCCACTTTCCTCCAACCCGATTTCCTGAAGAAACATTTGTCGCTCCTCGTAGGTTTCAAGTTCGGCAATCTCGCTCTCGGTTTGTGCGGCAATCACAAGGATTTGCGCATTTTCGTCCTTCACAGCCTCGCGCACAGCCTCCACATAGGCGTTGCCATCGGCAGCGGCGGTGTCGTCAACGTTGCAAACGTAAAGCACAGGCTTGTTGGTGAGCAAGAACAAGTCGTGCGCCACCTTTTCCTCCTCCTTCGATTCGAGTTCCACCATACGCGCGTTTTTGCCTTGCGACAGCACCTCGCGATAGCGGTTCATCACCTCAAACTGGAGTTTAGCGTCGCGGTCGCCAGCGTTTGCCATCTTCTGAATGCGAGTGATACGGCTCTCGATGGTTTCGAGGTCGCGCAGCTGAAGCTCGGTGTCGATCACCTCCTTGTCGCGAACAGGGTCAACAGAGCCATCAACGTGCGTCACATTCTCATCGTCGAAGCAGCGGAGCACATGAATGATGGCATCGGTCTCGCGAATGTTGGCCAAAAACTTATTGCCCAAGCCCTCGCCCTTGCTTGCGCCCTTCACCAAGCCAGCAATGTCCACAATCTCAACGGTGGTGGGCACGATGCGCTCAGGGTGAACGAGTTCAGCAAGTTTATTGAGGCGTTCGTCAGGAACGGTGATTACGCCCACATTGGGTTCGATTGTACAGAATGGAAAGTTTGCCGATTGAGCCTTGGCGTTCGACAGACAGTTGAAAAGCGTGGACTTGCCCACATTAGGAAGCCCTACGATACCACATTGAAGTGCCATATTTTAATATTATCTCTTTTAGTGTTTAAATTTCGCCTGCAAAGTTACAAAAACTTTTAGAATAAGGCAATTGCCCCACCACCATCACACCAACCTCAACAAACAAAACCCTCACACAAATTCAACAAACCCACATATCCGTATAATCCGTGCAATCCGTGTTCAAAATAATCAGCCACAAATTCACACAAATTTCCACAAATCATCTTCTTGTTGAATTTCGTGGAATCCGTGTGAGCCTTGATAATATGCGAAGATTCATGCCTGCCACAATAAGCAAGGGCGCAAATCACATCACAACATAGGACATGCCTTCGGCGAAAGCACCAATGTATCAACGCATTGAAAACACACCAGAAGAACCGCCCCTTTGGTATGCAGTCTCATCGTGAAAAGCAAGGTGGTTAGCAGCCGCTCCATGTGGCCATAGGTGTTGGATGAAAATACTACGCGTATATTGTGCTTTTCGTAACATCGTAAAATAATCACTTTAAATTCCGACCATTTTTGGTAGAAAAACTGGAAAAACAATATGTGATTTTCCCTCACCACCCCCATTTTTCCCAAAATTCCCCCAAGTCACCTCACAAACACCCTCACAAACACCCTCTCACAAATAATGAATGAATAATACTTGTTGATAATGGTAATATTTGCTACATTTGCATTATCGCAATGAGAAAGATGATTCACATATTGTGTGTGGTGCTGACAGTGGGCTTGATGATGGCTGGCTGTGGGCGTGCCGACAATGCCTCGCTCGTGGCTATTGATTCGCTGATTGTGCAGAATCCCGATAGTGCCTACCAACTGCTTGCCGCCATGCCTGCCGATTCGCTCACCTCCGACGATGACCGCGCCTACCACGCTCTGCTCACCACCATTGCCGACTACAAGGCCTATCACCCCATCACATCCGACAGCCTTATCAACATAGCCATCACCTACTACGACCACGATGGCACCAACCCAGACAAACGTATGCGCTCGCTGCTCTACAAAGGTGCAATAATGAACGAACTGGGCAACCCAGAAGATGCTGTTGAATATTATAAGAGAGCCGAAAGCGTATGTGATACCAGTGATGTTTATCATATGGGCTATATCAATATGCGAAAAGCCACATTGTATCAATTAGCGAACTCCGACTCTATGGCTATTGTCAACTATCGCAAGGCACTTCGTTATTTTAAGAAAGCAAATAATAAGCATTATGAATCGCTGTGCCTTAACTCTTTGGGAGTGCTTTACTCCCAAAGAGAAAAATATGATTTGGCAATGGAGGAATTACAAAAAGGCATTAGTTTGGCAGAAAGCATGAAAGATACGATAGTGCTGTGTGAAGGCTATAATGCACTCTGCCATTTGCTCTATGGGCGGGGCTTGTATGCCGATGTGGTAAAAGTGTCTAACCAGCTGTTTAAAACCAACATCCACAATGCAATATCGCGTAGTGGTTATGATATTGTTTCAATCTCGTTCTCTAAATTGGGGTTTCCCGATTCAGCCTCGAAATATTTTGAGATGGCTCCAAAGCCGCTTGTCGTAGAAGACACTATTTCAGAAATGTGTGCAATAGCAGAATTGGCTCTTGCTAAGGGCGACACAAATACGTATATCTACAACAATGGTATAGCCGTGAATAAAAGTGATTCGCTGTTGCTGTCAAGTCAAGCGGAAAAAATTCGCCAAGTTGAGGCGAAATACGATGTGGCACAGCAAAAAGTAGAACTTCTTTCAAAGCAAAAACGCCTGATTCTCATTATTGCAATACTCGCTCTGGTGACTGTGGGGGTATCTTCAATTGTATATTTCCAGAGAAAACGATTAGTTCTCATCAAAATCGAAAATGAAGAAGCGCAAACTCGTCTTTCAGAGTTAAAACGCAATTTGGAGCAAATCTCGTCAGATAGCAAAAAGCGTGTGAACGAACTTAGAGAGCAAGAACAGCAACTTCTCAAAATGCAAGATGTGATAAAGAACTTAGAGAATGAGAAGCAAGATATGGTGAACACTGCCAGCATTGAAAAGCAGTTGAAGCAAACCAACGATATGTTGCAGTCGACAGAAATGGCTATTAACATACAAAGAAAGACAAGATTCTGCCTTGACGAAATTCTTCGTCAGTCCTATTACTCTGGAAAATACAACTCCGACCATGTTATTGATAATGATTCGTCCCTTGAAATGAGCCAAAAATTTTGGGATTCAATCCATGAAGTAGTGCAGTTGAAATATGATAATCTTTTTGAGCGAATTGCGCAAAAGGGCGTAGTTCTTACAGCAAACGAAAAGCGACTGTTATCGCTGTGCTCAATTAATATTCCAAGTGCGATTATTCGCAGAATGCTCAACTATAAAAGCATTCAAGTAGTGACTAACCAAAAACGAAAACTGGCACTTAAAGTTACCTCGTCAAGCACGCGAATCGATGATGTTTTTGCATGATTCGCCCCAACTTCCAGTGTGGGTTATCTGAGTTGTTCACAAAAAAAGAAAAATTTTGTTCTAAAGACGTGTAATTGATTAATAATCAACTTTCTATTTTACATACTTTTCTCTCGAAAAAAATTGCAGGTTATTTGAGTTTTACCATATATTTGTCGCAAAACATCATTTAATATTAATTCAAATAATCGTTTTTATTATGAGAAAGGTTTTATTATTTCTTTTATTGTTTTTGGTATCAAACACAAGCGATGCCAACGTGAATCCCATTACTTCAAAAGGCTCTCTCCATGTAGTTACTAGTAGAACTGGTGGTGCAACTGTTAATCGTCTAACACCTATCGTAGAAAGTCCAGATGTTGTCTATAATTCAATTCAAAATAGTATTACTATTGATTTTGGCGTTCAACCCATAAATGTTTTTACAGTAACAATCATCTCTGTGTATACAGAAGTGGATTATAGCGTTACATCGTCTTTTGCGACAATTCCTCTTTCGGTAGACGGTGTAAGCGACTATACCATTGTCATAGAAACAGACAGTGGAGACGTGTTTGAAGGTACGCTTTCTGCATGCGACTATTCTTTCTGACGCTGCAATTTGAAAATTCTTATCTTGTAGAATAAACGACAACTATACTGTTAATTCTTTGAATACTAAGTAAACCATAAACAATTACTCCTATGACAAATTTAAGAAAGAGAAACCCTTTTTTGCTACGACAATTTATGCAGCGGACCGATTTGACACTATTGTTGACCTCTGCCATATTTTGTCATGCATTAGTGTTAAAAGCAGAAGTGAAAGATCACTCTTTCCAACAAAAATCAAAAATTGTTTACAAATACGATGCTTCTGGCAATCGCATATTGAGAACAGTGACGAGTAATTCAACTTGCGACTCCACATCTATTGATATTGGGGATATTGTGGTAACCCCAACGATTACCACAGATGGAGTGACTATAAGCACGACTGTTGACCTTAACAAATCTCATCTGAATTATGAGCTCAGCAACTTGACAGGTAACTGTGTGGCAGAAGGGGTTATTGTAGATCAGGTTTCTCGGTTGAATATGCCTTCCACGAATGGCATCTATATATTAAATGTAAGATCGAAGAAAAATTCTAAGTCATTTAAAATTGTAAAAAAATGAAATGTTTAAGAAATATATCTTGTCTAATCTTTGCAATTGTCGTTGTGGGCTGTTCTTTCTCAAGTTTAGCACAGGGGTCAAAGTATGCCCGGATAAATGTGACAAATGACGAGAGTCCAACGGTTGTGACACGAACAATAGATGGAACTGTGCTTGACGATGGGTGCATGATTGTTATTTCTGGGAAGCACAGAGGAGACTCACTGGTTCTTGCACCAGAGGTGGAAAGCGTCGTGGGAAAGATTCCTTATACTTCAAGTGTGAATGCAAATGGGAAAGTGAGTATGAGCGTTCCCATTCTTGATTTTGCATCATCTTTTGAGGTTTCTCCACACCTGTCGCTCGATTACGATGGGAGTAGTGACTTCTATGACTATATGGGCTATGGATGGCGGATAAATGGAATTTCGGTGATTGAGAAAACTGTTTCTGATTATTTTACCGATGGCAATGTTGACCGCTTTTCTTCTGATAGCCTTGCTGTCTTTTCACTTGACGGTGTTAGGCTCATTATTCAAGACGATGGTTCATATCTGTCTCAGACAGGGAATATTTGCATACTAAAAATTGATTCAAAAACCTTTAAAGCTTTGTATCCTGATGGTAGCACAGCTATTTTCAGCTGTGATGATAAGTATCCCAGTATAGAAGGAAGATTGCGCTATCATATTATGGAACGGACAATGCTTGATGGTCAAAAAATAACGTATTCCTATAAACGGAATGGTAACCACTATCTTTGTGGAGGGAGAATGTTTGTTGAATCCATTAGTTATGGCGATGGACGGCAAATCAGTTTCCGATATAGTTCAAAATGTCGCTTAGTCAAAAATGATGGACGTACGGAATATAATAACAGATATGCTGCAAGGAAATATGTGAAAGGAATGCCATACAACTTTTTCCTTAAACTTGACACTATAGATGTGAGAAAGGATAAAGACCTACTAACGCGTCATGAGATCAACTATTACGGTCAAGAAATAGAATCTCCAATATCTTCTATATATAGGATGGACTCAAAAGGCAATAGCTTCAAGCCCCTTCGCTTAAGTTATGGTGCTTCCGACAGTCTCTGTACTTGGAAGAAGAAAACATACACTCTTGGGAGCTACTTGAATACCGATAAACTGTCGAAACTGAACATTCGTACCGGTCGATTTGATAATGGAAGCGAAAACGAGGGGCTGTTGATGTTCCCCAAAAAAGATGCTTATACAATAAGTGATTGCAAGGCTTCTTGCTTTAAGAGTAATTACTCATCTAAAGATACGCTAGTGTTAAGTATCTCGATTCCTAATAGTGGTTCGGCAATTCCTTGTGGGAAAATAGGACTGAATAGAACATTTGTTGAAGCCCTTGCAGTAAATATCGATGGCAAAAGTGGAGATGAAGTGGCTGTCATTAAAGAGTGGCAACACCCTGGTGGTCCAAACAGCCCAAATTCTCTGTATATCAATGTTTATTCCAAAGGAAATAAACTCCCGGATAAGAATTATTCTATGTATAATTCACGGTCATTCCTGATACCTTGCGAAATGGAAATGTTGCCAAAAACATTTCTTTCTGGCGATTTTGATGGTGATGGGCGTGAGGAAATGCTTGTACTTTCTCATCAAATAGATGGTGTTGGCTCTACAGCAAGGTTGATAGACATGGGTAAGGGGGCTATTAAAGGGACGTTTCCCATTGATAGTTGCCATGTCGTATTTCCCGACAACGCTGATATGAATGATAAAGATAGAGCGGAATGCTATTGGAGAAGCGACCGCATATTTGTTACAGACTATGATGCTGATGGCAAGCCTGAACTTTGTGTCATGAACAAGGAAGGAATGAAGTTTTATTCATTCCGTTATACTTCTTCTGGAGATATAGTTATGAACGGATTGAAGGTGAATACGCATAACAATCAGTTCACAAATATTCTGAATACTGACTCTCTTCGGAATCTCGACATCTTTCCTGGTGACTTCAATGGTGACGGCTGTACTGATTTCATTATACCGATGGCAGGGCTCTACAAAGCACCTACGGTAAGCATGGGTATAGAAAATGCGTATGTTGCTACATGTATTATCATAGGTAATGGCAATGGTGGCTTTATTAAACCGCACGAACAAATGATTAATATTGGTCTCATACGTGATGGCATCTTGGAAAATACTATTGGACAAACGCTGATTGCCGACATTAATCGTGATGGAATCTCCGACCTTATTTTTGAACTTGAGAAAGGAGGCAAAACGCGAACAGTTGCGTTCACTTTCCGCAATGGTCTATCAAATTGTATCACTCAGAGTTTGGTGTTTGATGAAAGGAATATGCTAATTCCGTGTAAAGCATTAAACACCAGAGTGATGGACAATCATTCAGTGATGGAACTTTCTCCAGATGGAATGCTCACCTATCACAAAATAGAAGCTCCCGCAGATATGGCACGCTGCCTCACTAGGATTGATGACAATCAGGGGACTCAACGCACATTTACCTATGGTAGAGCTTATCGAGCAAACGATTTTCCTGTGGAAGAAACCTCGGCAAGCCAAACTTTAGCGTTTCCTTATGTGTCATGCGCTGATGGACGGCTAATCTGCGTGCGTGAAGAGCTGAAAGTTGCAAAAACAGTGGAAGCCGACATTACCTATAGTTACAAATATCCTGTAGCTCATTTACAAGGACTTGGCTTCTGTGGCTTCCGTGAGGTGATTGCTCATGATGCAATTACAGAAACAGAGACTCGGCGCACTTTCACGCCAGAGAAATTAGGAGCCCCATCCTCATCTATTACGCTTGTTGGTGGGCATAACTTATCCACCGAGCTATACGACTACACGTTGTTGGTAAATGCGAGCAAACATATTCAATACTTGAAGAAAGAGCAAGTCACTGTCGACCATCAGTTAGGTGTGAAAGTAAAAGAGAGGTTGAACTATGATAGTTATGGTAATGTCACCGCTGACACCATCTTTTATGATAATGCTGGCACTAATGTAAAAACTTACGAATACGAAAATGTGTGTGATGAGAATATTAATCTTGTAGGTTTACTAAAAGAGTTCACTCAAACTATAAACCGAGGCAACTCTTCAGTGACCAGTGGAGAGTGCCGAATGTACGGAGGAAATTATCTATTGGAGAGCACAGTGCAATGGACAGGCGAATCCCGACTTCCTGTCAAAACAACAGCCTACAACTACGATTCTAAAATGAGGCTCATTAGAACGACCACGACACCCTATAGTGGCACGCCTCTGTATTCGACACAGAGTTATAGTGGTACAAACCGTGCACCTTATTCGATGACTGATGAAAAAGGGGTAGTTACCAAATACAAATATGGTGGATATGGCATTATTAGTACTTGCGATCAGACCAACAATCTCTCTTTCCAGGAAAGTGGTGCTGAAATAAATTCAGGAATTAGCCTTTTTAGTCGTCCAAGTGTTGTGGCCCCAGGTGATGGTATGGAGGCTGAGGCTCTTGGCCCTCTTACCAAATACTATTTTGATAGCTTTGGCAGAGTAGACAGTGTGACTTGCGCTTACGGAGGTGGCATCAAGAATATTCTTCAGTGGGCAGAGGAAAGCGATTCAGCTAATTATGTTCTCACGGTTAAGGAAGATGGCACCCCCATTAAAAAAACATGGTACGACTGTCATGACCGCAAAAAGAGAGAGGCGGTTCAGCGGCACGATGGCTCGTTTCTTATGACGGAATACTGCTACGATAACCGTGGACGGATATGTGCAGTATCGGCCCCATTTAAAATATCTCCCACCCAGTGGACAGCCTACACCTATGATGCTTCAGGCAGATTGACGCAGACTGATTATCCCGATGGTCACAGCGATGTTTATCAATATGAGGGACTTTCTATTCGCTCTTTGATTGATGGGCAGGAGAAACTCACCATTATGGATGCCATGGGACTCACCACGGAAATTGAGGATGGAGTAGGAGGCGGAAGCCGTATAGCCTATACTTATCGAGCCGATGGCAAGCCCGAACGTGTTACACTTGGTGGCGTGATTGTGACAACATTTGAATACGATGATTATGGTCGGCAGACCGCAATCAACGATCCTAGTGCAGGGCGTCGTGAGCGTGCCTACGATGCTTCGGGACGAATTGCGAGCGAAACCGACGCAAGGGGTAAAAGCGTGTCGTGCACCTACGATGACAAAGGCCGAATCATTCGCCGTGTGATTGATAATGGCACCATCTTTGAGTACACTTATGATAGTCACTCCAATCTTATAGAAATGAAAACCAATGGTGTTGTCACTCGTACATATACTTACGATGAACATAGTCGGCTCATATCAATGACGGAGAGCGACTATTCGAAAACGTGGGCTTATGATGGAAAAAATGTGGAAAGTGTTGCATATTTCCTGAATAATTCGCAAATTTGCGAAGAGCAGTATTCGCGCACGTTGGGCACGACCACGACCGTGACTATAAACAATGGCACACAAGTGTGGAGGCTTATTGGCGAGGACGAGAAGGGGCAGCCTACAAATATAGGCTTCGGGTCGCTTACGCAGCAGTTGAGCTTCGACCTTGCAGGGCGTGTAACGGGTCGGAAAGTGCGCTATGGCAATGATCCATACATTCAGAATGCTGCTTACGAATATGAAGTTGCAACTGGAAATATGATGATGCGCACCGATAGCATATATGGACACGAGGAGGCGTTTGCCTACGACTATCTGAACCGTCTTACCGACAACGGAACCGGTGGCTACGCCTACGACACGAAAGGCAACATTGTTCGGCGTGATGGTGTGGGTGGATATGGTTATAGCTCATCCAGTCCTTATGCCGTGAGCGAGGTGCCATTCAATGCGATGATACCTCAGCGCGATCAGCGCATCAACTACAATGCCCTCCAGCTTCCCGACAGCATCTGCGAGGGTGGCACCACCGCCATTTTCACCTATGGCGGCGACCTGCAGCGTAGCAATATGCGCATCTCCAAGGGCGACTTGTCGATTACAACCAACTACTACGATGGCTCATTGAATAGATTTGACCGCACCCAAGGCGGTGCCACACAGCGTAAGCTGGTGCTGTACCTTGCTGGTGATGCCTACTCAGCCCCCGCAGCGTTGGTTCGTGACTATGGGTCCGATAGATGGTTGGTTCGCCACATTTTGCGCGATAATCAAGGCAGCATCGTTGCAATTGCTGACACTGCTGGTAATGTGCTGGAGCGTAACGACTACGACCCATGGGGAGTGCTTCGCCAGCCACAGACGCAAACTCCTTACTCTTCTGGCGAAGTCCCCGAACTGCTACTTGGTAGGGGCTACTGCGGGCATGAACATCTCGCCGAATTCGGGCTCATCAACATGAACGCTCGCCTCTTTGACCCTGCTTTGTGTCGCTTCCTCAGCCCTGACCCCATAGTACAAGCCCCTGACAACAGCCAAAACTTCAATAGATACTCCTACTGTCTCAACAACCCACTGAAATATATTGATCCATCAGGTCTACAGTTCATTTACAGGAAACGAGACAACCGGCTTGAAGTGGAGATGGACGGTGTAGTCGTAACAGCCGGAAGGATTAAGCAAGAACAATGGTGGGAGTATTATGGGGCGTTGATACCGAGGGTTCAATACAATGTGTTTAGTAGCCGTATGCCCATGGTGTCAAACAATGATGTCCATGAAGGAGGAACTGCCTCGTCAGGGCAACCTAATTTGTTTTCTTTGATTAACACTTCAATTTCATTTCCTGTTAGCACCATTAACCAGCAGTGGAATGGCATATTGAAAACAGAGTATGCCCAAATCATAAAACTAAGGCAGAGTGTTGTGACGACAGCCGCCCCTAAAGCTCAAAAGGCACTACAAGTGAAAGAAGCACAATACAGCAGTTTATCAAAAGCCTCAAAAGCTTTAAAATCTGTAAGTAAAGCAACAACTATTACAAATATATACTTTACGGGGCGTGACGTAATGCAAGATTTGGAAAATGAGCGAAAAGCAAAAGCCGCAGCGCGTGGAATTGTCACAGCGGTGTCCATTGGGGTCAATTTTATACCTAAAATAGGCCCATTCATTTCTACAGTCATAGGGTTAGCAGATGCTTTCTATGGTGAGTATTTGTATGATTGGGTAGATTCTACCTTTTAAAAATTAAAATTATCCATATCATGAGATTATTAATAAAACTATATTTGTGGGTCAGCAGTAAGAGTTCGTCAGGTTTTGTCTTTAAAGGTGATTTAACATCTGGATCTCTCGGATTTGCGATTCCTATATATATACTAATGATTGCTGTAGCACACCCTATAGAGAAAATATTCAGAATTGACATTTTGGATTTTATACTGCTCTTCGTTTCCATATTGCTGACTTTCCCTATATATTTTTACTACAAAAAAAACGGAAGGGGGCAAAGTATTATTGATTACTATGATCATCATAAAATAAATAAATGGTATTATGTGGTGCTTCTGTCAATTCTATACTACCTTTTTTTTGGAGGGATATTTTTTGGAACTTGGTACATATCAGACCACTTTCTTGGCTATTAAACCCGAATCGGTCATTGGCGTTTTTTTCAGCCACAAATTAGCACAAATTTCCACAAATCATCTTCTTGTTGAATCTTGTTGAATCTGTGTGAGTGGCTCACACGGATCCCACAGATCTCGCAGGATTTGCACGTCTAACGTGAAATCTCACAGAGGATTACGATTGCACTTGAAAGCCTATTCAATCCGATTTTCACACCTATTTTATCCATTTAAACCCGATTTACACCGATTTTAAAAAAAGCGACAGGTCAACGAGCAATAGGGTATGGAGGGTTAAAAAATAATTGGTGTTAATGGATTTTTAATGGATGAAATAGGTGTTTTTTTCTGCCATGAATTAACACAAATTCCCACAAATAATCTTCTTGTTGAATCTCGCGGAATCCGTGTGAGTCCACAAAAACCACAAACCGTAGAGCCTCCGTGAGATTTCCCACCATCAAAAGAAAGAGTGGGATCTGTGAGATCTGCGTGAGCCACAAAAACACCCACAAAGTGAAATCTGCGTGAGCCTAAAACACCCACAAAGCGGAATCTGTGTGAGACTGTGGAAGCGTGGGTGGGATTTTTTTGGTGAACCTTTCGGAAATTCTCAGAAAAAAGCTATCTTTGTAAATTAGAATTAATGTAAACTATGGACCACTCTCCTATACTTACTATCATTGTGCCTTGCTTCTGCGAGGAAGAGGTGCTTCCGAGCACCAACGAACGGCTGCGCGCCTTGCTTGCCGACATGGTGACGAGGGGCGAAGTGTCGGGCCGAAGCTGCGTGGTGTATGTCGACGATGGCAGTTCCGACGCCACTTGGACACTGCTGAAGGGCTTTTCCGAGGCGTCGCACTCGGTGTGCGCCGTGAAGCTGTCGGGCAACTTCGGACATCAAAACGCCATTATCGCCGGTATGGAGACCATGCTCCACGAGGCCGACATTTTCGTGACCATTGATGCCGACCTTCAAGACGACATTGCCGCCATTCCCAAGATGGTGGCGAAATACAAGGAAGGCTACGAGATAGTGTATGGCGTGCGCTCGAAGCGCGACACCGATTCGTGGTTTAAGCGCACCACAGCCCTTGGCTTCTACCGCCTGATGCAGCACCTGGGCACAAAGTCGGTATTCAACCATGCCGACTTCCGCCTTATGGACCGCCGCACCGTGGGCGAGCTGCTCCGCTACCCAGAGCGCAACCTGTTTATGCGTGGCATCGTGCCGCTGCTGGGCTTCAAGAGCACCACTGTGGAATATGAACGGAGCGAGCGCACCGCTGGCACCACGAAATACCCTTTCTCGAAGATGCTGAGCTTTGCCGTTGATGGCATCACCTCGTTCAGCATACGCCCCGTAAGGCTTGTGCTGACCATAGGCATCGTGTTTGTGTTTATCGCTATCATCATATTGGCGTATGTGCTCTACTCCAAGTTCAGCGGCCATGCTGTGAGCGGTTGGTCGTCGATGATACTGTCGATGTGGTTTATCGGCGGCTGCATACTGATAGGCCTGGGCATAGTGGGCGAATATATCGGCAAAATCTACATTGAGGTGAAAGGCCGCCCACGCTACCACATCGAAGCCACCACCGGACAACTACCCTCACAAAAGCAACATACGCATTAATCAACAGAATTCAAACATCAATCAATACATATTTTTATCGAGACAGTATGAAGAAAAAGACTTTACTGGCAGCAGCACTTTTAGGAGCAAGCGGCATGGCTATGGCGCAAGCACCCCTGTGGCTGCGTAATGCTAAAATCTCGCCCAACGGACAGGAAATCGTGTTCACCTACAAGGGCGATCTCTACAAAGTGGCAACAGGAGGCGGACAGGCGCTTCAACTCACCAGCCTCCCTTCGTATGAAACCGCTCCCATGTGGAGCCCCGACGGAAAGCAAATAGCCTTTGCCAGCGACCGTAAGGGCAACTTCGACGTGTATGTGATGCCTGCCGACGGCGGCACGCCTAAGCAAATCACATTCAACTCGGCAAGCGAGACCCCTACCACATTCTCGCCCGACGGCAAATATGTATATTTCTACGCCACTATCCAAGACCAGGCATCGAACATCATGTTCCCAAGCGGACGCATGATGGAACTTTACAAGGTGCCTGTGAATGGCGGACGCACTTCGCAGGTGCTCAGCACCCCTGCCGAAGACGTGTGCTTCGACAAGAGTGGCAAATTCTTCCTGTATATGGACGTGAAGGGCGGTGAAGACCCATTACGCAAGCACCACACTTCTTCCATCACTCGCGATGTGTGGCGCTACGATGTGGCTACCGGCAAGCACTCCAACCTCACCAACCGTGGTGGCGAAGACCGCACTCCTGTGCTCAGCCCCGACGGCAAGACGGTGTATTTCTTGAGCGAGCGCGACGGGGGTTCGTTCAATGTGTGGAAATTCCCTTTGAACAACCCTTCGCAAGTGACAGCAGTCACCTCTTTCAAGAAAAACCCTGTGCGCGGCCTCTCGGTGGCTGCCAACGGCACACTCTGCTACACCTACGACGGTGAAATCTACACCCAGACCGACGGCGGCAAGCCAAATAAGGTGAACATCAACCTCTTCCATGACGATGGCGATGCTATCAGCATCATGAACTACACCCGTGGTGCCACCAGTGGCGCAGTGTCGCCCGACGGCAAGCAAGTGGCATTTGTGGTGCGTGGCGAGGTGTTTGTGACCTCGGTTGAATACAACACCACCAAGAAAATCACCGACACACCAGAGGCTGAGGCCGATGTGTGCTGGGGACCCGACAACCGCACCCTCGTGTATGCAAGCGAGCGCAACGGCAAGTGGCAACTGGTGAAGGCTACTATCAGCCGCAAGGAAGACCTCAACTTCCCCAACGCCACCATCATCAAGGAGGAAATCATCGCTCCTAACAAGAATGTGAACCGCAAGTCGCCACAATTCTCGCCCGACGGAAAGAAGTTGGCGTTTATCGAAGAGGGCGAACGCCTGATGGTGATGGACGTGAAGAGCAAGGCGGTGACACAAGTGACCGACGGCTCGCAATGGTTTGGCACCGAGGGTTCGTTCAACTACAACTGGAGCCCCGACAGCAAGTGGTTCTGCCTCGAATTTATCGGCAACGGCCGTGACCCATACAGCGACATCGGCATCGTGAGCGTGAACGGTGGCAAAATCACCAATATCACCAACAGCGCATACATCAACGTGCTCCCTCGCTGGGTGCTCGACGGTGGCGCTATCATGTTTATCAGCAACCGCTACGGTTTGCGCAGCCAGGCATCATGGGGCTCGCAAGACGATGTGCTGCTGGCTTTCGTCAACGAGGAGGCTTTCGACCGCTACCGCCTGAACAAGGAGGAAATGGAACTGCTCAAGGAAACCGAAAAGGCTGAAAAAGCAGAAAAAGACAAAGCCAACAAGGACAAGAAAGACGACAAGAAGTCGAAGTCTGATAAGGACGAAAAAGACAAGGTGAAAGACATAGTGGTGGAACTCGATAAGATTAAAGACCGCGTGATTCGCGTAACCCTCAATTCGAGCGACCTCGCTGGATGCGCCATCAACAAGGACGGCGATGTGCTTTACTACCTCTCAAGAGTGGAGAAAGACTACGACCTCTGGAAGATGGACCTGCGCAAAAACAGCACCCAACTCATCAACAAGATGAACACGAAGTGGGCCGACATTCAAACCGACAAGGACGGCAAGAACTTCTTCATTCTGGGCGGCAGCAGTATGCACAAGATGAGCGGCGACAAACTCACCCCTATCACCTACTCGGCAGTGGTGAAGATGAACCGCGCGAAGGAACGTGAATACATGTTCGAGAATGTGAACCGTGAAGTGGCTCGCCGATTCTACAACACCAACATGCACGGCTGCGACTGGGATGCCACTATCAAGAACTACCGCAAGTTCCTCCCTCACATCAACAACAATTACGACTTCTCATACATGCTGAGCGAGGTGCTTGGCGAACTCAACGCTTCGCACACCGGTAGCCGCTACTATCCTAACGGCAGCGCCGAAACCACAGCCCAACTCGGTTTGTTCTTCGACTGGAACTACACCGGCAAGGGATTGAAGGTGAGCGAGGTGGTTGAATACGGTCCATTCGACCGCGCTAAGTCGAAAGTGCGCCCTGGCACCATCATCACCAAAATCAACGGCACCGACATCACCGTAGAAAACGACTACACCACCCTGCTCAACGGTCAGGTGGGCAAGAAGGTGCTCGTGACTTGCAAAAACGCCTCTGGCGAATGGGAAGAAGTGGTGAAACCTATCAGCACAGGCATGAACAACGCTCTGCTCTACAAGCGTTGGGTGAAGCGTCAGGAAGCCCTCTGCGACAGCCTTTCAGGTGGCCGCCTGGGTTATGTTCACCTCCAGCAGATGAACGACAACAGTTATCGTGAAATCTACGAGAAGGTGCTTGGCGAATACAATAAGAAGGACGGTATCGTAATCGACACTCGCTTCAATGGCGGTGGCCGTCTGCACGAGGATATCCAAATTCTTTTCAGCGGTGAGAAATACCTCACTCAAGTGGTGCGTGGCCGCGAAGCTTGCGACATGCCAAGCCGCCGTTGGAACCGTCCAACCATCATGCTCCAATGCGAAGCCAATTACAGCAACGCACACGGCACACCATGGGTTTACAAGCACACCGGCATGGGCAAGCTCGTGGGTATGCCAGTGCCTGGCACCATGACAAGTGTGAACTGGATCACGATGCAAGACGAAAGCCTCATCTTCGGTATTCCTATCATTGGCTACCGCTTGGCTGATGGCTCTTACCTCGAAAACCAGCAACTCGACCCCGACATCAGAGTGGCTAACGACCCAGCCGTGATTGTCACCGGTCGCGACCAGCAACTCGAAGCAGCAGTTAAGGAACTTCTGCAAGAAATCGACGCTAAGAAATAAAACAAGATTATAAACAAATGCGTCGGGAACGTTCGCTTCAGAATCGCTCTCGACGCATTTTTCAATTTCACATAACATGAACTCAATTATCACCAACATCATTGGTTACACAGCATCAATCTGCATGGTGCTTGGCTATCTGCCACAAACCGTACACACGCTGCGAACCCGCAAAACCGACGACATCGCCGTTGGCACATTCCTGCTGATGGGACTTGGAGGCCTGTTCTTCTGCATTCAAGGACTGCTGCTCGAAAACTGGCCGCTGTTTCTGTGCAACCTCCTCACCACCACCATGAGCACCATCATCTTCGCCATCAAAATGCACAACGACCACTTCAAAAAAAGAAAATAACTTTTCAGATATTAGAAATTAGAAATTAGAAGTTAGATGTTAGATGTTAGACATCTGAAATCAGAATCCTCACACAGATTCAACAAGATTCAACAAAAAATAAAACTGTGCTAATTCATGGCTCATAACAAAAGCCAAGAATTAGCACATTTCTTTTGTGGATTACACAGAAAATGGTGAAATTAATTATTTTTACAACTTTATCGTTGTATTTATTGCGATAATACTGTATCTTTGCAACAAAATCAGTATAACAATGATTACCAAAGAGGAAGTACAGACATTTCTTTCCCAATTTCAAACAAAGTTAAAAATCTTTGGCATCATATATCGCGACGACAGAGGAAAAAACCAAAAAGCACTTGAAGAACTTGAAATAGTACCCTCATTCAGAAGGGTGATTATCGAAAATCTGAAAGTGGAAGATTATGTTCAGGGACCAGTTATCGATGAGTTGAACAAACTCGGAGAGATGTGGGTGTTCGGCAATGATGTTAAAGGCAGAGAAGTATATATTAAAATTATGCTTGGAGGCGTGGGCTGCCAAACTATATGTATATCATTCCATATAGCAGAGCACCCTTTAGTGTATCCATTTAAATGATTGCGATGATGAAAAGTCCATTTACAGGTAAAGAGATGATGCGCATTTACGAAAAGCGCACATGGAATTTCCGTGGTGAACAATTTGAGTATTACCACACAGCATGGCAATGTCCCGACACTGGCGAACAGTTTACCACCGACGAATCCGACACCGCCGGCTTTATGCAGGTCACCAATCAATACCGCCAAAAATACGGAATTCCGTACACCGACGAAATTATTGCGGTGCGAAACAAATACGGCATAAGCGCCGCAAAGATGTCGCTTATTTTGGGTATCGGTGTCAACCAGTACCGTCTCTATGAGAAAGGAGAAGTGCCCAGCGTGTCGAATGGTCGCATGATTCGTTCGATAATGAATCCAAAAGTGATGCTCGATATGATTGAGAGTTCAAAACACGAACTTTCACCACAAGAATATGCCAAAATAAGCGAAAAAGTAAAAGCCACCATCAGTGAAAGCGAAAACTTCAAAATCGCTCAATACGAAACAAAACGCATTTTCACCTCTCCTCGCGGAGAAGAAAACGGATTCGCACCAACATCACTCACACGCTTAAAAAACATCATGCTAAGCATTCTCAATCAATGCAATGGCGTGTGGTGTACGAAAATGAACAAATTGCTGTTTTATATTGATTTCTACGCTTATCGTGAGCGTGGGTATGCCATGACTGGACTGACTTACAAAGCAATCGACTTTGGACCCGTGCCCGAAAGATGGGACAGGGTGTACAGCGAATTTTCAGAAATCAGCCAAGACATACAGCAATGTGGCGATTACGAGGGAAGCATACTCCACGCCCATTCACCAATAACGGATGGGGTGCTCAGCGACGACGAGATTCAAATCATCACCACAGTTTGCAAAACCTTCGGTAACAAATCGTCACGCGAAGTGTCGCAAATCAGTCACAATGAAAACGCATGGCTGAATCACCACGACGCCCATGAGCGTATATCATTCAACGAAGCTTTTTCACTAAAAGCCCTCTAACACATTCACAAATTAATACACCCACAAAAAATTTGTGCCAATTTGTGGCTGATGAGAAAAGCCGTGAATTAGCACAAATTTAATTTTTGTTGAATCTCGTTGAATCTGTGTGAGGCATTGGAGCAAGCCTGCGTAGAGCCTCTGTGAGATTTTCCACCCACAAAGCAAAACCGTGAGATCTGTGCGATCTGTGTGAGGCATTGGAGCAAGCCTGCGTAGAGCCTCTGTGAGATTTCCCACCCACAAAGGGAAACTGTGAGATCTGTGCGATCTGTGTGAGGCCCGGAGTGAAGATGCGGGATTAGGCGTGGGATTCGGATTTGGCGGTTTGCCTTAGGGCGAAGTAGCCGAACACGCATGAGAGGGCGGCACCTGCCACAAATGCTATGGCGGTGCTGTGCACAGGGTTGCCAAGTGCCACGATAGGCGCTGTGAGCGCACCGCTCACGAAGCCCATCGCTCCAAAAAGTGCCGATGCCGTGCCGGCTTGCTTGCGTTCGCTCTCAAGCGCCATAGTGGTGGAGGCAGTGAGTGTGAAGCCCATAAACACCAGCAACGTGCAAAGCACTACCTCGTAGGCCCAGAATCCCAAATCAAGGAATAGCACCACGGCTTCTAGCACGCTCAGCACCATCATGCCCACGCAACTCACTTTCACTCCGCTGGTCGCCTTCTTGAATTTAGCGGCACTACCTGCGCCAATGGCGATAAACACACCGTTGACCGAAAGCGCCAAGCTCGCCTGCATATGGTCGGTATAGCCATAGTGGCTGAGTATGCTCCACACCGATGCAATGTTGCCAAAGAGAATCACTTCGGCGGTGCACTGGTGAAGCACATAGAGGATATACTGCTTATTGCGCACCACGGTGCCATAAAGGCGGAATGTGGCCAAGAGCGGACGACCTGTGCGGCGACCGTCGGGCAGCGACTCACGCAAATAATAGGTGCCTATCGCCATCAGCAAGCCCACGCCGGCAAGCATATAAAACACGCCCTGCCAGCCCGAAAGGTCAGCCATCGCGCCACTTGCCATCGGTGCCACAATAGGTGCGATGCCGTTGATGGTGCCAGTGATGGCTATCACCGTCATCAGTTCGTGGCCCTTGAAATTGTCGGCGGCTATGGAGCGTGAAATCACGATGCCGCCTGCGCCACCCACGCCTTGCATAAATCGCAAAGCGATAAACATTTCCATATTGGTGGAAAACGCCACAGCCAGCGACGCCAGGAAAAACAGCGTGACCGACAAAATCAGCGGCCTGCGCCGTCCGTATTTGTCGCTCAGCGGTCCCAGCACCAGTTGCCCGGCAGCCAAACCAATCATACTGGCGGTGAGTCCGAAGTTCACCACCGCCTGTGTGGAATCGAAGTGCTTAGCCACAAGTCCGAGGATTGGGCCAAGCGTGTTGTTGATAAGGGGCGCAAACGCAGTGAACGCCCCCAGCAGTACCAATAAAAAAATCTTATAGTTTCTTTCCATTTAAAATGCGCGTGTGATAATCACTCAGGAGTTACTCCCCCAGCCTGCTTAAAGGCCAAAGGCGACAAACCAGTCATCTTTCTAAAGAATTTACCCATACTCGACTGGTCGGCAAAAGCATACTTATAAGCGATTTCCTTGAGCGACAGACCGCTTAACCGAATTTCGCGCTTCAACTTTGAAATCAATATTTCAGAAATCAATTCTTTTGCGCCCTTTTCGGTTTTCTGCTTACAGATGTCGCTCAGATATTTAGTGGTGATATTCAATCGGTTGGCATAAAACGCCACTTCATGCTCCTTGTCGCTGTGTTCCGACACCAGATGCACGAAATCACGGAAGTAGGTATCTGCCATGGTGTACATTTTCACCTTTGTGTCGCCGTTCTCTTCCGTCTCGCTCTCCACCATCACCAGAAGCATACTGCGGAAAATGCAGCCGGTCACCTCAAAGGTGTGCTTGCCACCACGCATGGTGTCGTACATGTAGAGGCATTTCATCAGGTGAATGAGCAATTCCCATTCCTGATCATCGGTCACCTGCTTCACTGGGCGTGCCACCAAGTTGCCCAGTTTCTCGAAAGGCATACCCACGGTGATGTCGCGCGAAAACGAGTCGGCCACCAGCAGCACCCACGCCTGGAAATCGGGCGACACCTCCAGAATCTTCGTCTGATACATCTTCGCGCCAAGCAGTCGCGAGCCCTTAGTGAGCGTCACTCGCTGCATATTGCCCTCAAGCACCGCACTACCCTTTTCGCACAGCACCACCATGCTCAGGCGCGATTCATCAGGCAAATTTTTATTCTGAACCGACGAATCAATATGGAAAATCGCATATCCGTTGGATTGCAAAATCTGTTTTAAATCAATCATCATTTCGTATTTTGACCACAAAAATAGAAAAAAGTAACGAATTTTCCACCACCTTATACGTTTTTAACAAAAAAAACAATACCCACCACCATCCTACGCTATAGCCTTGTCACTTTTTTATTTATTTGCCACACACCCCACTTTTCACCACTCATATTTCACGAACTAAAGGAAATGGGTGATTTTTGAGAATGGTGCTTACAATAGGGGCGTCATATATAGCGGCAAATAGGTGACACCATCTACCACCTTATAGTCGGCTGAATGCAAAACTGTAGGAGAGGTCATCTGCTCTCCAAACTTCTTCATACACTTTGTCAAAGACGACAACGTGTAGTTTTTGCCACTTTTCACTTCTAATGGACGAATATTATGACGGCTGGTCACCTTGCCCTTTTGGAGCAAAAAGTCGATTTCCATACGGTCTTCCGCTTTTTCTGACGACTTGCTATAGAAAAAGAGCTTGTTGCCACTGGCTGTCAGCATTTGAGCAACGATATTCTCAATGAGCATTCCCTCGTTCACCTCCAGCTTTCCAAAGAGCAACTTCTGATAAATCTCCGATGAGACGATTCCTTTTTCATCAAAAGAGTGACTTATCAACAAGCCCGTATCATTCATATAGCACTTCAATGTTGTGCGATCTTCGTTCATCTTCAGTCCGATGTTCGGTTCTGTGGAGTTGTAGCAAATGTTGACAACTCTTGCGTCTTTCAGCCAAAAGAATGCATCGTCCCAATCGCGATACTTTGCACCAGGCTTCAGGACAGAAAGTCGGAACTTCTTTTCGTGCTTAGAGAGCTGAGGGGGTATCTGGTCGAAGATAGACACCACCTTGTCGGCCACCTCTCCTGCATAATTGAATATGTCGTTACGATAGATGGACAGAATGTCGCGCTTAGCTACATCTACGTATGGGCATGAAAACGAAGTGAGCAATATGTTGTGTGCTTGAATTTGTTGTAAGGTGCTGATATGGTGTGTGTTTGATGCTTGGTTGAAGTTCTGGCTTTGAAAAACGAAACGTGCAAAAACTTGAATTTGCTTTAATCCGGCTTTAATTTTTGAACGCGACCATTTAATAACCGTTTAATCGTGGGTTAATACATCTTTAATCGGCTTTAATTTGAGCGGTGGCAATGGGCTTTTATGGCTCACTGCTGCCGCTTTTCCGTATATGTCAAGGGTATCAGTGGCGGAGGGCTGAAAGGCGCAAACAGCACGGTTTATGGGCTTCCTGTGGGTGTTTGTGCCGATTGGATAGGGTAGGGCAGGGGAATGTGTCGCGTGCCTGTTCTGGAGGTTGTAATGGCTAGCGTTTATAGGTGTTTAATCAGGTGTTAAATGGCGAATGGACAGACCGGCAATTTGGAGGTTAAAACGGTAGGGTAGTGGCTGTGAATTTTTGCTCGTTTTGTTTTCAAAAATGGGGTTGGGGATATAGTTGGGGATACACTTGGGGGTACTTTTGCGGGTGTGTTCACACCCCTTTAATGCCGTATTTTGTTTTGAAAATGGCGTTTTTTGGGCGAGAAAGAGGGAGCAGACGCATACTGGTTAAATCAAATAAAAGAAAAATGACTATGGCAAAAGAAAACAAGACAATGGACCAGATCCACCGTGGATTACTTAAAAAGTTCCACACCCTTTGCAGCGTCCTTGGTTTGTCAGAGGACCAAAAGAGCACGCTACTGCAAAGCTGGGGCGTAGAGAGCAGCCGGGACCTCAGCCAGCATCAGTTAATTGACATCTGCGCCAAGTTGAGCGAACAGGTGAACCATAAGGACGGCACCGCATCGCTTGACAAACTGAGAAAACAGCTAATTGCAGCGATAGGCTGCTGGCTGCGTGAAACGAGCCAGGAACAGAATATAAGCAAGATAAAAGGCATCGCGTGCCGTGCGTCAGGTTACAGCGACTTCAACAAGATACCGAGGGAACGGTTGCGCAACCTTATAGCGGCATTCAACAACAAGACCAAGGACATTAAGAATGTGGACGCACTTACAGGCGCATTGCTTATGCAGACGCTTGGCGGAGGCAAAGTAACCAACCCTGTATTAAACTGACCGGATATGGAAAAAGACAGACAAGGACGCTGCTGCATTTGTGGCGGAGAACTGCGCAAGGGTGGTAATGACCCCTACCCGGTGGCAACTTTCGGCCGTTGCTGTGAAGCCTGTAATTATTGCGTGGTACTACCGAAACGAATAGAACTAACTAAACAGAATAATAATGGGCAAGGAACTGGAAAGAATTAAAGCCTATGTGCAGGAGCAGACGGCAGACATGGCGGAGAACGCCAAGATCGAACTGCTGGACGCCCTTGCATGGTGGGCAAGTGAGGAGGCGGGCTCGCTTGACTTCGAGTCGCCGGACACGGAAGATTACGACAACTGACACTGCGCCGGTGTAAAAGGATAAAGGCGAATAATAAACAGTATTTAATAATCAATTAAAACCCGTTAAACAATGAGTGAACAGGTAACAATGACCGCCAAGGAGCGGGAGGAATGGGAAGCCTACAAGGCAGACAAAGAGAAAAAGGAAGCAGCGGAGCGCCGCAAGGCAGCCCGCGTAACGTATCAGCAACTGGTCGATGAGGAACTGGCGCAAGCCGTGCCGGAACTCCGCAAGTTGAGCCAGGACATACGCACGGTAAAGGACACGGTTTTCAGCAACTTCAAAACCGTTCTTGATATGAAAGAGGAAGTCGTGGGCTTTAAGGAGGACGGCCAGTACAGCCACACTTTCACCAATTCTGAAAGCAGCCTGCGCCTGACCCTTGGTGTCAATACGGTTGACGGCTGGAGCGATATGGCGGAAACCGGCATCGCAATGGTGCGCAAGTACATAGAAAGCCTTGCCACGGACGAAAAGACCAAGACCCTTGTAAATACGGTGCTCCGGCTGTTGAGCAAGGACAAGCAGGGCAACCTCAATGCAAGCCGTGTGCTTCAGCTGGCGAAAATGGCTGAGGAAAGCAGCGACGACCAGTTCAAGGAGGGCGTTAAAATCATTCAAGAAAGTTATATGCCTACCGCAACGCGCCGATATATCCGTGCGCAGTACCGTGATGAGACAACCGGCAACGGGTGGCGTAACATTCCACTTGGCATAACTGATGTTGATATGGTGGAAACGGAGCAGGAAACCGAAAAGCCGGAAGCAGAAACAGGCGCATAAAAAAAGCAGCGTAGCTCACATTTGCCCGAAGACAGTAAACAGACGCCGCCCGATGTAAAAGGATAGCGCAAAGGTACTAATAATCGGGCAAATGACAATGAGCAAACGGCATAAAAGTACGATAGCGAGAGCGAAAAAGATTAAAGCGCTCACCGCACTGCATTATGAAGCCGGGAACCAGGCAAAATGTTACAGGGCTGTTTGGCGGCATTGGATTGAACCAGAGTTTGGTATCTGTTACCGCACTTACCTGAGTTATTTGGGAATATCCCCGGACAATGAACAGCAACCCCGGCAAGACAACACGCCTACACTATTTGATTAGGGCATTTAATGGCACCCCTGACGGACTTTGAACCGCCAGGGGTGCTGCTGTATTACTTTGTGGCTGAAATGTCCGCGGACAGGCCGACAGCGCGTGTAAACTGACGCATTCCGGTACAGTCCTGGGCAGATGTTACCAACCGCTCCACATTCTCCACAAGTTCAGTGTGGTTGTGGTTGGTTGCGGAGGTGGTAAGCTGAAAGCCGGCAAAGCCTTCACCGCGCAAACCTTGCATTTTTGCGTTGATTGCATTTATCAGGTCAAACACGGCAAGAGCTTCCTCCATTCGTTGATCATGAAAGCCGTGTGCAGATACGGCACGAGTTACGATGTGGAGACGCACCGCAACTTCGCCACGGCGTGCCCCTGCGTTCTGCTGTTTCCAGTCTATTTGTTCAAACTCCACGAACACCGCAGGCGTTTCAAAGGCTGTTCCGCCGCCGAGGAGGTTTACCTGGTCATTCCATAAGTCCACATACGGAACTATGTTTTTTGAAGTGTCGGCATTTGGGTCAGACGGATTTGCCGGGCAAAGTGCTTCCGCAATGGCTAAAAAAATTGCTTTTCTCATTTCTTTATGAAGTTGGTTAATGATAAATTAAACTTTTGCAGATTTGCATCAATTACACCCCTAATAAGCCGCTGTGTGTCTGGACCGTCCCCGATAAACTGGCGTTTCGGCATTGTGAATTTTCGGGTATGTGCGCGAACCGTGTAAACCTTTCCTTTCCTTGATTTGCGCTGGTGTGACTTGACAGGCTTAAACCCGGTGCCGCCTTCATTGTGAATGGCTGCGTATGCCAGGGCTGATGAGAACCGCACGCCGTTGCCCTCAACGCGCCCCTGCGTGGAGCGGCGCATGGCACCGGTAACGAGCAGGAGCGAACCTTTGGGGTAATCGTATGCTCGTGGCTTCCATTTGTCCGAGAAAAAGGCTTTGCGCTCAAAGTTTCGGTCGAACTCTTCTGACAGTTCCACACGCAGGTCGTTGAGTATGTCCGTTTTTAATTCGTTGGCGTTGAGCATTTAATTGGCGTTTAATTGTTATTTAATCAAATAAAAATTGTAATTTTGCGGTATGGCAAAGATTATAGACAAAATAGAGGAATGTCCTTATACGTGTGAGCATTGCAAGCACTTTGTAAAAGGCTTAACTTGTGCGGCGTTTGACATTATCCCGATTGAGATAATGCAAGACGGTGCAGAGAGCCACGACCATATATTTGAGGGTCAAAAAGGCAATTATATATTTGAGCCGGCAAGGCCACGCGATACAATGCGCGTTTATGTAGCCGCTGACGTGGAGCCTGAATCTTGATACTTTTCTGCATACAATCTTTTTATTATAGTCCCAACCGCAACCGCAATAGGTCGCGGTTTTTCGTTATTGAGGTATTCAGACCACGCCTCTGCAATAAATTCAGCCGCGTTTTTATAGCCGTATGAGGAAAGGTTGTCCATAATATGCTCCTTGCCTTTTAATCTTTCTTCATTGTACAATTTCAAAAAATCAGAATTATTGCGCAGCCCGATAAGTCGGTCTATTTCGTGGCCGAGTTCATGGTCAAAAACAGCCTTTAATGTATCTGTTCCGACAGGGTGCCATTTACTCTTTACATCGTTTGCGAGTGATGTGTCTATTTTATCACCTTTCCACATGGTATTAAAAGCAATGCCAGCCAGTCCCCATTCGCTGAAAGCCCCATGAGAATAAGCATACGTATTTTTAGAGGGACCGACTTTATAACTTTTAATGAATTTTTTCGCATACTCCATAAGATAGTCATCCCCGAGGCTTTCGTATCTGGAGTCCTTTTTAAGTTCCTGAAATTTCTTTTGCACAAGCAAATCCACACGTCCCTGAATTGTGCCGACATACTGCGTTTTCTTTTTTAGTTCCGGGTAACATTCAAAATGACGTTCAACACTTCGGAAAATAGCCTTAATTTGCTCCATTTGCTTTGACGTAAAGCCTTTCAGTGAACAGTTTACGCCTAATTTGTCATGGTAGAACTGTTCTGCTTCTGCTATTGTTTTGGGCGTCCATTCAGCAGGAGTGTAGCCGTCAATGGATTGCTTTAACTGTTCCGTTTTTGGACCTTTGAAATATGGGTGCTTAGGCGGGAACAGTTGCAGTTCCTTGCCCGGATTGAAGCGGAAAATCTGCTGTTTTGCGGCTTCGGTGCAGTTGTCGCCTTTCTGCATAGACAGGGCAGGGTCAGAAAGCGGATATTTGCCCTTTCTGACCTGTACAGCGGTACAACGGCAGTTCCACCCATTAGGTGGCATATACTTGCCCCAGAACGGGTCAGACGGCGGCAGCGTCGTGCCGTGCAGTATGGCGTGATCCTCACGCACGCGGTCGTCCTGGGCCGTGCGGTATTGCAGGTCGTATTTGTCGCCGTCGGCTTCAATCTGGTGCCAGCGTGAAGCCATCAGCGAAGCCCCTACGGCGTGATTATATTCCGCATACAGGTAATTGTGGTTATACCGCTTGTTCACATTCTCCACATCGTGGCGGAATGTCTCAAAAGGCTTTATTTCGCCCTTGTCCGTAAGCAGGGACAAACCGACTTCGCGGAGCGTATGAAACGCCTTGAACCCGGAGAAAATGAAAGCATTGTTTTCGAGGGCATAGCGCACGACTTCCGGCACTTCAACCGGCAGCCCTGCATCAATCCCGGTTTTAAGTATGCGGAGCGTTTCGGCAATCATCTTGCGTGCTTCCGGAGTGTTCAGCATGGACGCATCAAACCGCCCCGCATTATAGACCATGCCGGCAGCGTCAAAGAATGCCGTATCGTCAAAATCGGGGCGCGTATCGCCTTCTGCAAGGCGCAGGAGGTCGTCGCTATACAAGTCGCCCAAAGCACGGTTAAACGCGCGATATGAGCCCCGCAGCCCGGCATCAGGTGCGGGGCTTAGTCGAAAAAACGGTCCGGCTGTGTCTTGGCTTCACGGGCACCGGTTATCTGCACGCCGTATTTGTCCGTGAAGTATTCCGGCGGTATCTCGTAATACTCCAACAGCAGGCGTTCAATTTCTCGCTGTTCGGCCGGGGTGTATGATGCCGCGTTGTTCCATTGGAAGCGCAAGCCTTGCACAGGGAAGCCGTGGCGCACCATTAGCGGCAACAACCGCCCATTGACCACATTTGCCACCATTGCGGCATCGCTTTCCGTTACACGCTCAAAAATTTCAAGGTGCACCTCCGACTGTGAGAGTGAGGAACCCGAATCAATGGTCATTGTCTGCATCAGCACAGCTTTGGAAAGTTCCGAGTTGCAGCGGTCCACACGCTTGTCATAGACATTGTAGGCGTCGCCTCTGCTGCTTTCCTTAATCTCTATGTCCGTGCCTTCCGGGAACAGTGACCAGAATGCCGCGCCCATATTCTGGAGCGCTTCCTCAATCCGTCTGCGCTCGCTTTCGTCCGGGCTTGAAGTGTGGGCGATACGCATAGGCTGTCCGAAAATTTCACCGAACATATCCCAGAAAGCCAGCATGTTCTTTTTGGATATGCAGGAGGGGCAGCACTTCAACAGCAGGCCAAGGTCACGCCCCTTGCCGACAGGTACAACCCAGTTGGCGAAGTCCCCGTCGGTGTAAGATATGCCGCTGTGCCAGTCGTCGCCCGGCGACCTTACCACGACCCCATATTCAGGCACGACGTGTTTGCGCGGCACAAGGTCCACGCCGTCAAAGCGCATAACGCCGTCTTCGTCGTGTATAATATCCCCCAGCTGTATGAGTGTAGGTCCCCAAAAACGGCTGTCAAGGCAAAGGTCCATAAAGTCCGTGAACCATTCCTGCTGCAACAGTGTGGTGGCTTCGGTGTTCTCTTTGCCGTCCTTCCCCACAAGACGGAAGTCCTTTTGAAGTGTCTTGCCCTTACGCTGCCCGATACAGCCGGACAGGTGGGCGTCCAGAACCGCATCTGCATAAATGTCATAAAGTCGGCAGCGGTTCGGGTTCTCGTAGTCAATGGCCATTTGGTGGGCACTGCGCCAGTCCGCAATGTCCTTTTTTGTAAGTGTGTCGGTCTGCTGGAGCAGCTGAGCTGTAACCTTGAGCCCCTGCTTGCTTGACGCCTTACGCGCCAATGTCATTATTTCAGACCTTGTGGGGCGGTCGAACCAGTCCCGTATGTTAGTAATGAGGTTTGCCATTATTCAAAATGTTAAGTTAAACGTATGTTTCCGGAAGCGTCCAGACGCAGCGTGTCAGAGGCAGACAAGCGCAAGGCAGGAGCCACGACGGTAAGGCTGATTGTCTTGTAATACCGTGTGCCGCCTGTTGGAATGACATGCACCCTTTGCGTTCCCGGTTCTTTGGGCACGATGCGCCCGTCCGGTTCAATGCCGGCGGCATTGCCGTCGGTCTGAAAAATGATGTTTTGCAGTGCGGAGAGTGGCAGCACCTTTGCGGCAATATATCGGGGCACGGGGTTGCCGATAGTTACAGGGGCAGGCGTTTCCACACGAAGCCCCGAGGGAATAGGCTGCGCTGCTTGTTCCGCGCGTTCCGCCACGATTTCAAGCTGCTGGCGTGTCTGTTCGGTCAGCACCCTTTCCGACTGTGCTTCAACGGCGGCAGCCTGTGCGTTTCGGGTGGCCGTGTTTGCCTGTTCCGTGGCGGTCTTTGCCTTCTGCGTTTCGGTGTTGCAGTCCTTGACCGCCTTGTCTGCAATGTCGGCAAGTTTCTGCCCCTGGCTCAATATCTTTGTGGTCGCTTCTGTGGCTTTCCTTGCCGCTTCGTTGGCTTGTGTCGCAGCAGCGTTTGCGGGCTTCTGGAGCAGTTCTATTTGTGCAGGGGTGAAATCATCATAAGTGAATGCGTCCCCCTTGTCGCCTTTGAGCTTAGCCAGCTGTTCCGGCGTGAAGTCCTCATAAGTGAACGGAAGCCCACGGGTATAGGCGGCCAATGCGTCGCACTCTATCACGCCCTCCGTGTCGGTGGCGAGGTGCCACAGCTGCACGTTGATTTTTTCGGGGTAATAGACATTTTGGAGCCCGTCCGGCATAAGGTCGTTAATCAGGCACAAATGCAGTTCCCTGCACAGTTCGCCCTCACAAAGTCCGTGATCCTTGAAAATGACGAGCAGGGCATCACCGTCGGGCGTGCAATTCTCATATTTTCCGCCTGTGCGTGATGCGGTGAACTTGTGCCCATGCTTGGTCTGATATTCAAGCGTGAAATCAACATCGGGCAATGCGACAATATCCCCGGAAGCATTACGGAAACGCTCACGGAGGACAAAGTCGCTTTTGTAGTTTATATGTCTTGCCTGTGCCATTATGTGAGTCTTAAATTGCCTTCCGCATCGAGGCGCAGCGCATCACCTGCAATGCGCAGGCGTGGCGGTACCACCTCAATGCTGATGGATTTGTAAACGGAAGTGTTTCCGGTTGCCACCGCATATATGTGGGCGGTTCCCTGTTCCAGAGGGATAATTTCCCCGTCCGGGGTTATTCTTGCGGCCGAGTTTTCGGCATAAAAGAAAATGGAGCCAAGCCCGAAACGAGGGAACAGGGCGGCATCAATGCGCGGGCGCATCGTGTTGGTCAGTGTTACCGAGTCCGGGTATCGCTTTATGTCAATACGTAGCGGCGCGGCAAGGTTCTGGGACGATAGCGAAGCCACCAGCGACTCCACCAAAGCGCGTGAGGCTTCGGACTTCTGCAACTCCGCTGCGGCTTTCTCCACGGCAGAGTCCACCCCGGCGAGCCTTTGGTCAATGTCCTGCTGAATTTCCGGCAGGTTGGTGTTTATGAAAAGTTCGAGAGCGTCACGGACATTTCCGCAACACTGCACCAAGTCATAAAAAAGAGAGCCTACCTGTGCGGCTGATACCGTCTTGGCCTGTACCGCGTCACGAATGGCGACGGCACGTTCCGCCAGGGCTTCGGTGTCAAGCGACTGCAAGGGTATGGGTGTAAAATTTTCCATTATAATGAGTATTAAAATTATGCGAATATGTCGTCGAACGGATTTTGAAATATACGTGTAAGGTGTATTTCCGTGTTCTTTTTCGGTGGCCGTCCGGCAATGGCATCGGCAATGGCTTCCTCCAATGGGTCCACTTGCAGCGTACCGCCGGGCTGTTCCGTTACTGTGTCCGCCATAGTGTCGTTGTACCGTTTAGCGGATGATCCTGTTGCAATCAGCAGGCTTTTGTATTCTGCGCTGTCAATGTCGGTGGCCGGGGACAAACCGCGTACATCGTATGTGTCGCGTATTGCCGGGGCTATGATGTCGGCGGCATCATAAGCCAGAACCTGCCCGTCCGCAAGCCTGGCGGTAAGGGATATGCCGTTGCGCCTTACAAACGCGAACACCCCGGCAGCGGAGCCGAGGGCGACGATTGCAACGTCAAGAAGTGTCTGGCGGTCCTTTACTGTTATTTCCATATCTATGAAATTGTGATTACGCCGGTGTCTGCAACGGTTATTGCCGAGACATCAAGCCCAATGTTATGCAGCATCTTTTTTGTGTTTCCCGGCCAGAACGGGTCGCGGTTGGCGGCCAGCATGGCGGGCGCATCAGCACCGAGGAGGGGCATTTCCTTGAAGTCCCCGGGTGCGGAAAGAAGGACAATTTCGGCAATGAAGCCGGAAGCCTCTGCAACGACGGCGGAGCGCTGATGAACGAGCAGGTCAGCCGTTGCCGTATCTGTTTGAAGTCCTAAAATTTTCATTGCTTTATCTTGGTGTTTTCGTAATCGGATTTGTTGAATGGCTTTGCGGAACTGCCCGGGGCAATGGTCGTAAACAACCCTCCCGGGTGTGAGACGGTAACATTATGCGTATGGCTGTTAAAAGTGTTCACAAGTTCATTGAGCTTGTCAGTGAGCTTCTGGATAACGATCAGGCCGTCAAGTTTACCGCCGTTGAAAATAATATCCTCCTTGTTGATGTGTGCGGACATCTTGGAAGTTTCCACACGTAGGCCGTCCGCATCAATGACGGCGGAAGTTTCCCCGATAACCAGTTCCGCGGACTCTATCTTGTCCGTGGCGAGCACGACCCCGGCGGCACCGTCAGCGACGAAGCCGACAACCACGTAAGCCCCTTTTTCCGGATAAATGACCAGACCGAAGTCCGACCCCTGATTGGCTTGCAGATTGACACCAAGGAGCGGCGCATCTTCGTTTATAGGCGTGCAGTCCACGGTTCGGGCTTCCTTGTCTATTTCGTCCACGGTACACACAAGGGCGGCCGTTTCCCCGTCCTGTTGTGCAAGCTGTCTTATAGCATCTCTAATACTTCCCATAATCTTGTAATTTTAGCCGACACGCAGCCCGAGGGTTATTTCCTGGCGGAAGCCGCCGTCGCCGTATTTAATCACGTTCTTTTTAACCTGATACACGCCCATTTTTACTCCGTCGATGATGATGCCGACGGCATCAAGACAATCAACGAGGGTGTGCCCGAAAGTGGTGAACGAGCCGGTCAGCCCGTCGCGTTTCAGGCGTTTTACTTCCTGCTGCGCCCAGGCTTTCAGTTCGCTTTCCGTCTTGTTGTAGGTGTGCAGTGTCCTGCGCTCACCGTCCGCGTCGCCCACTTCCACCTTAATTTTTTTGTTGTCCGGCATAAGGCTGACCGCCTTGACGAGCAGGCGCATGTTTTCGGCCTTCTGCTGTTGCAGGCTTTGGTCTGAAATGATGTTAAGCCCAGTTTTGAACACCTGCGAGGGTTTCGTGTCCCTTTCAAAGAGAACACCGCAGTACAGCACAGGCTCGCCGTCCTCATAGCGGAAAAAGGAACGGACACCCTGTTCCGATAACTTGCCGAGCAAGGCGGCCACAGTGTCGGCCGTTACCCTGTAAGCCCCAAGCGCCTGCTCGCCCATGATGTTAAGGCGGTAGTTTATTCCTTGGTCTTTCAGAAGTGTTTCAAGCGTAACGGAGCGGTACGCCTTTTTCTGTGCCGGCATCTGTTTCAGCTTGAACATATCATCCTCGCAGGTTATCACTATTGGCGTTTTGAAGCCCACATCCCTGACATAGCCGGCAAACGCCGTTTGCAGGTTGCCGTCATATCCCAATGAAACAGTAACCGTGTCGCCACGCTTGACAGGTATCTCGTCCGCACCGTCCCATTTGACTTTTTTAGGCATGGTGATTTTGGCTTCCGTGGTCAGCTTCTCCATATCGCGGGTTATCTCCACGGCATTGGCGAAGTCAAACGACCATGAGCGGTCGCCCTTAATCTCTATTCTTGCGCATAGTCGAAACATCGGTTAAACAGCGTTTAATTGGTCTTTAATAGTCGTAACGGTTAGGCTTCATGCACCCGGTGCGTATGGGGTTATGTGTGTCGGTGGAGCCGTCCTCCGACACATATACAGGCAGATCCGGGGACGCTTTGGAAGCCTGGACATCACGCAGCCACTTAATGGCGTCGTTGTAGAGGCATTCGCGGCGCTCGTGTCCCATGTTCTGGGGCAGCCTGTGAACCATGAGCCACAGGGATATATTAACGGCGCACTGCACGACCATTGGGTTGCGGCATTCCCCGACTGCGGAGAAAATGCGGTCAGTGTCATAGCGGTGGCGCAGGTATGAGGATATCTGTTCCACCGCGGCGGCTTCCGCAGAAAGCCGTATGTCCTCATTCTGGGTTATCTGCTCAAACTCGTACTGGTCGCAGACAGGGCGGTAATCGTCAACGGTCAGAAACATGGGCGGAGGAATTAGAGGGGTTGGCTTCATAAATGGCGATTTGGCGTGCCTTCTCCGCTGTGAAGCCGGGGGCAAACCTATGCTGTTTTATCAGCTGCTTAATGCCCTGCATGGAAACGCAGACGGGGCGTCCGTTATGTACGAGCACCAGGAATTTTTTGCGGTAAAGCTCCGCTGATTTTTTGGCTTGCTTGATAGCCTTTTTCTTGCGCCAGTCAAACAGGCAGGCGCATAAGTAGTCAATGATTACCATGATACATTTTTTGCATTAGTCCTCCTGCCGAAAGAGGGGTTAAATGATTTTGCGCGGGTGTCCCTCTGTAACAGCCAGATTGCGCCCTCGTCGGCATCGGGGGCGTCGTCGTGTCCGCGCATTCCTTTTTCAAAAGCCAGTGTCTGGTCAATGCCGGCAAGCATGTCCGGGTCGTCCTTTTGTGTCTCGTCGTACACTACAAAGCCACGTTCCCACAGCGGGCTTATGGCTTCCACACGCTGGAACTTGTCCGGTTTCTTGCGCTTGTCGCCTGTAATAGGCAACTGGTAGCTGCGCAGTTCACCCTCACGGCGGAACTCGTCCAGTATGGTGTCCTGCATAAAATTGGCTTCCATATACCAACGGACGGAAATGCCCTGCTCCCTGGTCCACTCGTACAGGTCATAACACCACCGCACCATTTCGGCAACGGAGGACTGGCGAACAAAGGCGCGGAGGTGGTAAAGCATCGTGCCTGCCTTTCCCCAAAGTTTCGCAGCCTTGTAGTCATTCTTTATTGAACCCTTGAATGAGGGGTCGATGTACAGGACGAGTTCCGAGAACTTGGACCAGGCAGGGCGTTTTCCCCAGCGGATCCATTCGTTGCGGAAAATTGCGCCTTCAATTATGGGATTGTTCATATATTCCTTTTGAAAGGCGCGATAACCCACCACGTTCTCAATGTCCTTGACTTCCTGCGGTGTCCATTTGGAAGCCCACGAAATGCCGCCCTTGCTGTCGTAAATGTTCACCTTGGTAACGTGTACCGACTTGATGTCGCACCACTTCGCCAGCACTGAATTTTTGGCAATGAGGTTGCCTACCATGATGAAGCGTCCGCGTCCGCCGTCAAGAGTTCCGAACAATGCGGAACGCACCCAGTCAAACAGTTTAGTGACACGTGCCGGGCTTTCTACCAACTCGTCATCGTCGAGGTCGTCAATGACTACATAATCCGGGCGGTGGGAGCGGTAGCGCAGACCACGGGGCGACTGCCCACGGCCACGGGCGAAAAAGGCTACTTCCGAGCGTGTGACAAATTCGCCCTCTTCCCAAGTGCCGACGTTATACTGTTCCCCGAAATCGTGGATATAACGCTGGTTATACTGCAATTCTGCCTGAATGTCGCCCAACAGCGTCTTTGCGTTGTCCTCACTCTTGCCGACCAGCACCATTACATTTATTTCGCGGTGTTCCTGAGCCATTAGCCACATGGGGACAAATACGTCCATATTGGTAGATTTGGCAGCGCCACGGTGCCACTGGAAAGCAGCTTTAAGGTTCCGGTCTTTCAAAATTTTGTTGGCTGCTGACACGTGGAACGGTGCGCATGGTGTTGCTTTCCCTGTTTCCGGGTTTATGGTCCAGTGTGGGAAGTAGTAATCGACAAAAGCGGCATAATCCGTGCGCAGGTGTCTGATACGTGCAAGGCGTTGCGCCTGTGTCTCGTTTATGTTTACGGCAGTCGCTGCCTGCACGGTCTCACAGTGCTGCTTCCACCGTTCCTGTGCCTTTATTATTTCCGCTTTCGTTGCCATGTGCTAAAAAGTTTTTTGGAGCTGTTCACTGATGAACAGGTCGTGATATTTGTTAATTGTCTGTATCAGTTCGGGCGTAACATTCGGGTCGAAGCTCATGCGGTATTGCAGCCATTTGCTGAAAGCCATGAACACCTCTATAACGTCCACTACGGAAGTCTTTTTGTCAAGCCTTTCAATGGTAGCGGAAAACTTTACAAGTTTGTCCGCGGCTGCGGCCGTCTTTTCCGGGCTTGGTTCGTTCACGAGGTCCTCTACAAGTACGTCGATACTTTTCAAAATCTTGTTTACGAGCTCTGGGCGCGTGATATTCGCTGCGGAACGCGCAGCCTGCCAGCCTCCGTCGTTTACCCACTTTGTAATTGTCTGTGCGGACACTCCGACCTTTTCGGCAATGACCTTTTGGGGCTCGCCCTGCATAAAGAGCAGACGCGCGTGTTCTCGCATCTTTTCAAGTTCTTTTTTAGTAGCCATTCATATCAAAAACAGTTTTTTAGATGTATAGCGCACCCTTTGTGGCACGCTTTTCAGGTGCAAAATTGGCTCAAAAAAGAGTCGCAGTAAAAAAGAGTGTAAAAGTTTTACACTCTTTTTGTTAGCGTTGCAGAATGTCCGCAATTTTGCGCTGCTTAAGTACATCGCGGAGTAGAGCAGCCCGGTAGCTCGCGAGGTTCATTCCCTCGAGGTCGTGTGGTTCAAATCCCACCTCCGCAACAACAATCAGATAAGGTAAAAAGATTGACTAACGAAGCCGGTGCACCGAGCGCACACCACCCTCCACACCATTGCGGCGTTACGCGTGCCCGGCTTTATTTTTTAGACGAATGAAAGAAGTAATCATATCCACCGAAGCCGTCAATAGTTACGGCACGCGCATACTTACGGCAGGCATAGACCTGGAGCAGTACAAGCGCAACCCGGTACTGCTCTGGATGCACCGTCGGAGTTATCAGGACACCGCCGGACCCATTGGCCGTATCGAAAACCTGAGGCGTGAGGGGGACAAACTTATAGGTACCCCTGTATTTGACGCAAACGACCCATTTGCCAAGCAGGTAGAGAGTAAATGGGAAAACGGTTTCTTGCGCATGGCTTCCGCCGGCCTTGAACCTTTGGAGGTAAGCGACGACCCGGCTTTGGTGTTTGACGGGCAGACCCGCGCCACGGTTACGCGCTCCAAGCTTGTAGAGGTCAGCATAGTGGACATCGGCAGCAATGACGAAGCCCTGCAACTCTATCAGGCCGGCAAGCTGCTGACCCTTGCGGCAGGCGAGGAACACCCGGCACTGCCTATCTTGAAATCAAACACCGACCCCGAACAGAGCAAGGGCGAGGACAATAACAAACAAATAAAAAACAAAATGAACAAGGAAATTTTAACCCTGCTCGGCCTGCCCGAAACGGCGACCGAGGAGCAGGCGGTGGCTTCGGTTCGCTTGCTCAAAACCAAAGCCGACAAGGCGGAGTCTATCCAGCTGGCGGCTGTAACTTCGGCGGTTGATGCTGCCATTGCAGAAAAGCGAATTATGGCGGAGACACGCGACCATTTCATTGCGTTAGGCAAGTCCGCAGGTCTTGAAAGCCTGGCGGCCACTCTGAAGCTCATGGCTCCACAGAGGAAGCCCAACGAGGTAATCAACCTTGGCAAGGAGAGCGCCCCCGGAAGCGGTGCCCAGCCAAAGGAGTATGCAAAACTCAGTGAAGTGCCTGAAAAGGAACTTTTGAACCTGCGCAAGGACAGCCCGGCGAAGTATGCCGAACTTTTCAAGGCGGAATATGGGGTCGAGTGTCCGGAGCTAAAAGACTAACAGAACAACAACAATTATTAAAACGAGAAACAATGAACGCGAAAAGCAATTTTCTTAAAAAAGTAATGTGCGCCCTGTTTGCGATTGTGGGCGCGGTAGCTTTCAACAGCGCTTCCGGTGCGGTGCTTGCCACAGCGGCGGGCTTGCCGGCCGGAATCGGAGCAGTGGCGGGCAATGCCGTGGCCCTTGTCGTTGGACAGCTTGCCCCTGCCGGTGCGATGCGCGCCGGCGTCCTTACTGAAATCTGGACGGGCGAGATGATCAAGACTTTCCGCACGGCGCCTGAGGCGTTGGGCTGGATGCAGCGTATCCGTTCCTATAACCAGTATGTGGAAAATGACGTTATCCACTTCACGGAAATGGGCGGCGACCCTAACGTGCTTGTGAACAACACAAGTTACCCGCTTGCCATTACCGCCCTTACGGACGCAGACAAACCTATCAGCCTTGTCAAATTCGATACCGAGGCTACGCCTGTAACCGATGATGAGCTCCACGCTATCAGTTACGACAAGATGGCCAGTGTTCAGGAGCGCCACCGCGATGCGCTGCGTGAGAAGATAGCGCAGAAAGCAATCCACGCAATCGCCCCGGACGCGAACAAGGAGGGTGCGCCTGTAATAAAGACCACCGGAGCAAGCGACGGCACACGCCTGAAAATGACGTACAGCGACCTTCTGACCCTCAAACGAGAGTTTGACAAAATGGGCATACCTCAGAAAGACCGTATTTTGGTGCTTTGCAGCGACCACGTTAATGACCTGCTGGAGACAGAGCAGAAGTTCAAGGAGCATTACAACATCAACCAGACCGAGGGCAAGATTTGCCGCATGTACGGCTTTGACATCTACGAGTATGACGGCACGCCGTACTACACCATGAGCACAGGCAAAAAGAAAGCCTGGGGCGCAACTGTTGCGGCAGGCGACGCCCGCGCTTCCGTGGCATTCTATGCCGGTCGCATGATGAAGGCATACGGTTCCACGAACTTCTACCACAGCGACGCAAAGAACGACCCGCTCTACCACCGCAACCTCGTGAACTTCCGCCAGTGGGGTATTTGCCTGCCTTTGACTGACACAAAGAGCCGTGCGGCAATCGTGAGCGCACCAACCGCCTAACCGTAGAACCGCATGGGAAAGCAGAAGTTAAAATATCTGGTAATCCACTGCACCGCCACCCCTGAGGGCAGGGACGTGAGCGCCGCCGACATCAGGCGCATGCACACAAGCCCGAAGCCACAGGGGCGAGGCTGGCGGCAGGTCGGCTATACGGACCTGTTCAGGCTTGACGGTACCCGTGAGCGGCTTGTCGAGAACAACGAGGACGCATTCGTGGACCCTTGGGAAATCACCAACGGCGCAGCAGGCTATAACAGCGTGAGCAGGCATATAGTGTATGCCGGTGGTTGCGACAGGCAGATGAAGCCCAAGGACACCAGGACGGCGGCACAGCGCAAGGCTATGGCCGAGTATGTGCTTGACTTCCATAGACGACACCCCGATGTAAAAATCATAGGGCACCGGGACCTGAGCCCTGACAGAAACAATAACGGAAAGATAGAACCCAGCGAATGGATAAAGGACTGCCCGAGCTTTGAAGTGTCGGAGTGGCTGAAATCCATAGGCATAAAACAATAGAAACGTGAATGAGCGGCGAAGTAATCACTATCATAGTATCGGCGCTTGTAGCGGCGGTAGCCGGCCCTTTGGGGTCGTGGATAGGAAGAAAAGTTGAGCGTGCGAAGTATGAGGTCGAAGTCGGCAAACTCCGTGCGGAGCTGAAAGACAAGATCGCGGAAGTGAAAAGCCATGAGCTTGAAAACGTGCGCAAGGCTTCCGACATCCTGATGCAGTCGATAGTACCGCCGCTCAGGAGCGAAATAAACAAGTTAAGGAATGATGTACAACGGCTTAATGCCGCGTTGGAACGTATTTGGGGCTGTCCTCATGTTGAGCGCTGCCCTGTTAAATACGAGCTGCTCCTCCCAGCGTCAAGTGCTGAAAAGCACCAAAGTGGAGACGCAGGTCGAGGAGACGACAACCCGGCAGGAGGAGACGCAGAGCGTGCAGGAGCAAGAGCAGACCCATGAGGAAGCCGTCGAGGCTGTAACGGTTACGGAGATTGAAATCTACGATACCGAAGCCCCAGCAAATCCTCAGACCGGTGAACACCCTGTAAAGGCCAGAATCAGGCAACGCACCGACCGCACCGGCACAAGCCGCGAGGTAACGACATGCCACGCAGAGGAGAAAACCGAAGCCGAGGAAACCAAGGTTTACAGCGGCGGGGAACTATCCGAGGCGGTGGTAATCGCGGAACGGCCGCCGAGCCTTTGGGAACGCATTAAAAAAGGCGTCATGTGGGGCGTGGCGATAATCATTCTGGCGGTAGCCGGGTGGATAATTTATAAACTCAAAAAATGACAAATGACATGGCAGACGAAATTAAAAATACAGAGCAACCGAGTGCCGAAGTAAACCCGACGGCAGAGAGTAAGGAACCCAAGAGCGGAGCGAAGCCCAAGACGAAGAAAACGAGCAAGGAAGATGCTCCGTCAATGCTCAAAGCTGTGGGGCGTGAGGCGTGCAAGATGCACAAGCTGGAACAGGTATGGGTTACGGACGACGGGCAGTGTTTCCCTATTGAGGGCGACGCAAAGGCGCACGCCGCCAACCTCAAAAACAAGGAACTTATAAAAGTAACGGCAGAATGAGCACGAAACTAACCATCAACAGAACCAACGGGAATGTCCCCAAGACACTGCAAGGCGAGGACCATATCACAGGCTTTGTGGCATACTTGCCGGACACTGAAACCCCGGAAAGTTTCAAGACAGAAAGGGTGCAGGCACTTTCCACGATAGACGCAGCCGAAGCGGCCGGCATTACCGCCGACGCGGCAAGTTGGGCGGTCAAGGTGCTGCACTTTCACCTTAGCGAGATTTTCCGCACCAATCCTGCGGTCAGCCTGTATGTCGGCATTTTCGCAAAGCCGAGCGGTGCGAGTGATGCCTACACCTTTGCCGAATTGAAGACCGTGCAGAATTTTGCCGGCGGCCGTATAAGACAGATGGGCGTATGGTGTGGCGACCGCAACATGAGCGCAGACGACATCACGACACTGCAAGGCATCGGCGACACGCTTGCAGACCAGGCAGCCGAGTTGTCAATCCTCTACGCTCCAAAGGTGGCGAACGTGAAACAGATAACGCAGGAGGCGGCAGGTATAGGCAAGAGCCGTGTCAGCGTGGTAATCGGTCAGGCAGGCAGCGGAACCGGCACGGCACTCTACAAGGACAAGGACAACGCCGCCAAGAGCAGCGTCAGCGGACTGGGTACCGTTCTGGGACTTCTGAGCCGTGCCAAGGTTCACCAGTGCATTGCGTGGGTGCGTGAGTTCCCGACCGGCATAAGTGTCCCTGCATTCGGGGACGGCACACTTTTCAGGGATTTGGACAAGGCGCTTGTGGAACAGCTGGACAAGGCGCGTTACCTGTTCTTTGTTACCCAGCCGGGGCAGACCGGCAGCTATCTGAACGACAGCCACACAATGGACGAAGCCACCAGCGACTACGCAGCCATCGAGAGCGTGCGCACTATGGACAAGGCCGTGCGTGGTGTCCGTACCTACATTGTCCCTGAACTTGGCGGCAATGTCTATGTGGACGCTGAGAGCGGCAAGCTGGCAAGTTATAGCGTCAGCCACCTTGAAAACGTCGCCAACCTTGCCCTCGAAGATATGGAGCGAGCCGGTGAACTCAGCGGCTACAAAGCCGAGATAGACCCCGAGCAGGACGTGGCGAGCACCGGCCGTGTGGATATAGTGATCAAGAATGTGGCAAGCCCTGTAATCCGCCATATCAACATAAAGATAGGGTTTGCCAAAACCGTATAACCTCAAAACACAAGACAAATGGCAAGTACAATAAACAACGGCATTCCTTTGGTCAATGGCATGCTATGCGCCTGGGCCGATGTGGTAGTCCTTATCGGCGGCGTGCCTGTAACGGGCATTGTAGGCGTGGAGTATGGCGATGAGCAGGAAGTCGTGAACAAGTGGGGCGCAGGTCGCCACCCTGTGGGGCGTGCCAAGGGGCGCATTACCCCAAGCGGCAAGCTCATTCTTTATCAGGAGGAGGTGCAGGCGCTCCAGGCGCAGGCACCAAACGGCAGGTTGCAGGACCTTACGCCTTTTGACATAATCGTGCAGTATCTGCCTGACAGCGGTCTGATAGTTACCGACAAAATCCGTAACTGCCAGTTCTCGGGCAACAGCCGTAAATGGAAAGAGGGCGACACCGGGCAGGAGGTTGAGCTTCCGCTTGTGCCTTCTCACATAGACTGGGGCAGCAAGCAGTAACCCGAAACTTTGCAGGCGGCCGTTAAGAGCATGCGACCTTAACGGCCACTTGCAGTCAATAAAAACAGATTAAACAGCAATTAAACGATATGGAAAAGGAAAAGACGCAGCAGGCGCAGACATTTGACGGGGGCGTTACGCCCGAACAGGTAGAGGCATGGAAGAACAAGCACCGCAAGGTCTACCGTGTGGACATTGTGGACGGAGCGGACACCCATATAGGCTATTTCAAGCGTCCGGACTTTGCGACAATCAAGGCCATTACCAAAGTTGCCAAGACCGATGAGGTGGAAGCCGGTAAAGTAATGTTCAATAACTGTTGGCTGGGAGGAAGCGAGGAACTGAAAGAGGATGCCGTGCTTTTCATGGCCGTGCAGGTTCAGCTCGGCAAGCTGGTTAACGGTTGTATGGGCAGCCTAAAAAACTTGTAGAGGCGCACACCCTTGCAGATGATAACGACAAGGACACATTTGCCAAGGGTTGCGCCTTGATACGGGCAAACCTTCACAAAGACCCCGACGAGGTGGAGACAGAGGAAGAATGGGCGGCACTCTACGCGCAGGCCATTTGGCTTGAACGCTGGCGCAACCAAAACCGTGCTGAACTGATATCGGCGTTATTTGGGAGCGGGAAAAGTTAAGGTCTCCAGAACACCCACCAAGGGAGCGGGCCTGAGCCTTTCTTGGAAAAGGCATAACGGAATAGGTCAATCATATAGAGCACTAAGCCCAACATGCCACCAATTAAAATCCCGTAACCGATTATTTTAAGTAAAAGACTCAACATAAAAGAAACATGTATCTGTAACACATTGCAAAAGTAATAAATAAATCCGACATGGCTAACGTTTTTGACTATATTTTCAACATCGGCGGCAATTACACAGCCACCATCAACGGCATGAGCACGGCGACCGGGGACTTTTCGGCCAAGGTTGACGGTGCGCAGAACAGCATCGGTAAACTTACTTCGGTGCTTGCCAGTATTGATTTGGTCAAAAATGCCATAGACGGCTTGCAGCAGGCGACCGACGCATTCAGCGTGTCAGGCATAGCGCTTGACCGCAATATGCACGACCTTAGCGCCGTCGCAGGCGTTACCGGGGACAGCCTTAAACAGATTGAGGGCTTCGCCCGTCAGTCTGCAAAGACCTTCGGGACCGATGCCAGTGTTGCTGTGGAGGGTTACAAACTGCTTTTGTCCCAGTTGAGCCCTGAACTGGGTAAATATCCGGAAGCCCTGCGCGACATGGGCGAAAGCATACAAATCACCAGCAAGCTGATGGGCGGTGACGGTGTTGCAGCCGCACAGGTTCTGACAACGGCGATGAACCAGTACGGCGTAAGCCTGGAAGACCCGACGGCAGCCAGCCAGGAAATGGCGCGTATGATGAACGTAATGGCAGCAGCCGGACAGGCAGGATCCGCAGAGCTTCCGGCCATATCGGCAGCCTTGCAGCAGTGCGGAATGGCAGCCAAGGCGGCAAATGTCAGCTTTGAGGAGACCAACGCAGCCATACAGGTGCTTGACAAGGCCGGAAAGAAAGCCAGCGAGGGCGGTGTAGCCCTTCGCAATGTGCTTGGTCAGCTTTCAAAAGGCAGGTTTGTGGAGAAACAGGCGTTAGAGGAACTGCAAAAGGCCGGCATCGATGTGGTGGCATTGGGAGACAACAGCAAGAGCCTTAAAGAGCGGCTCGAAATGCTGAAACCCATGCTGAACGACAGTGCCCTGCTGTCAAAGTTCTTCGGTGTGGAAAATGCCAATGCAGCTCGTGCGTTGATACAGGGCACAGAGGCGTTGGACGGCTTCACGCAGGCAGTAACCGGGACAAACAGCGCCACCGACCAGGCTGCAATCATCATGCAGAGTTATGCGGAGCGTCAGGCGGTTGTAAACCAGAAAATCGAGGATATTAAAATTTCTCTTTTTCAGGCTACGGGCGACTTGACGTTGTGGGCTGGCGCCGCATTTAATGCCGCTATGCCATTGGCGCAAATTTCCCCTTTGATTATGTTGTTAGGCAAATTGATGCTGTGGGTTAAGGGCCTTAACTGGGCAAGCATGTGGACTTGGATAAAAAACTCAGTTTATGTCGCACGTGTGCAAATGGCGTTTATGAACCGTGAACTAATCACAGGGCAGTTTGTTTCCAACGGCTTTCTGATAAACATCACACGCGCCACATTGGCGGTGCTTCGTTTCGCCACGGTGGGCATATTCAACGCCCTCAAAGGTCTTGGCGCACTGGTGTTGTCATTCATAACCGGCGGCACCGCTTCCGCTACGTTCTCCACCGTTGCCTCCACTTCCTTTGCGACCTTTGCCGCAACTGCAAAGACCGCTTGCCGTGCCGTGTCGGTAGCAATTATGAACATTCCGATAATTGGCTGGATAGCGGCAGCCATAGCCGCCCTCATTGCCGTAGGCGTGTACTTCTGGAACACTTCGGCAAAGTTCAGGGCGGTGCTGAAAGGAACTTTTGCAGCCTTCAAAGCCTGCTTTACAGGAATAGGTGAAATGGCGAGACAGACCTTCGGGGCTATCGGCGACCTGATAAAGGCAGCTTTCAACCTTGATGCCGCAGGAATATCCACGGCACTGAACAAGCTGAAAGCCGGATTTTCCGACTACGGCAAGCAGATAGGCGCGGCATTCAATGAGGCATACGACGCAGAGATGAGCGAAGCCGCCAAGAAAGAGGCGGCGGAGAAAGCCAAAGGCAAGAAAACCGCACCCAATGGCACAGGTGCAGCCGTTCCGTCTGTGGCTGTTCCAACCGTTGATCCGACAGCCGGGAGCCTGAATACCGTAACCACATCAGGCAGCGGAACAGGCGACAGCGGAAGCGGTAAAATCCGCAACGTAACCATTAACATTGAGAAACTTGTCGAGCGCATAGAGTTGCACACGGCAACCATAAGCGAGGGCACGGAGCAGATAAAGGAGCGAGTGCTTGAGGCTTTAATGGGTGCGCTCAATGATACCCAACTGGCAACAGAATGAAATCACCCGTAAGCATATCATTTGTGGCGGTAGGCGCGGCGCAGTTCGCCGCCAAGTCGCTTGTAAGGTTCAAGCCCGGACGCACGGGAGAAGCACCGAGCTGGGAGGGTCGAGGTGCGGACATAACCACCCATGAGGTGGGCACCCCGATAACCGACCGCGCATATTGGGAGGGGCGTTATGCCTTATGTACGCTGACTTTCCGCAAGGAGGACGGTTCGGAAATGGAACTATCGGACGCAGTGGCCGCTGTGAGCCGTGAAAGGCGCATTGTCTGCACGCCACTGACCGGACGGGACGGCACCGTGAAAGAATACATAAACGAGGGCGACTGGAACATCAACATCGTTGTGGGCGTTCAGGCGGTGCGCGGTGGTGTCATTACGGACGACTACCCGGACGAGGAACTGCGTCAGCTCCGTGAATTTCTGGACGAAAAGAAGCCTTTGGAGGTTTACAGCGCATTCCTTGACATTTTCGACATTACGAAAGTCGTAATCAAGAATTATTCGGCGACACAGGCGACGGAAGCCAATTACCAGGCAGTCAGTATAAGCGCGGTAAGCGATGAGGATTATGAAATATACAGTAACGAGTATTAAACAACCATTAAATAGCAATTAAAATGGCATTTACACAAGAACAGGAGGCGAAGCTGGCGCAGTTGCTGGCAGCCTTTGAAAACGGCAAGCGCATCAACGAACTGGACCAGGCAACCGGCGAGCTTGGCGCTATGCAGATTGAAGTCATGGACGAGACGGGCGAAACCCGGCGCATGGAGCTGGAGCGTGCAGTGTCGGAAGCCGGCAACCCGATAGCGGGCCGCTGGTGGAACGAGGACAACGCCACGACCAAGGCGGCCGGCTGGTTCGGCTCGCCTGAAGCCCTTAGAAAGTTGCCTGAGACATTGGGGCTTGGCCGCTACCTTGTGGCCGACGACCACACCATGCGCAAGCTTGACCCGAAAGACAGCACCAAGTTTGAGGACGGCAGCCCTGCGGCACTGGACGGCTCAATGGGTCAGTGTATGTGGTGCTGGTCACGTCCGTGGTACTTTACCACCTGGCGCGAGGGCTCACGCAGCTATTGGGCAATAACCTTGAAGCCTATCGAGGGGCGCACAAGTTACCGCATACCTGTTGGCGGCACCTCATGGCTTGGTGCCGGAGTAATGGACCGCACGGAAAACAAGCTGTGTTCAGTAATCAGCGACAGCGAGCGGTATAGAGGCGGCAACGGTTCCGCTTTGACGCTTGACAGCGCCACAAAACGCCCGGCACTTGACACGCCGCAGGCTACGATGCTGGGAATGGCTGCAACGGCTATCAGTACAACAGCCTTCGGCACCAACGCACGCAAGCGCGGAGACGGTTGGGAGGCTAATTGGTTCGTGGCACAGGCGGCCGTTGAAATCCTTTTGCTTGTCATTATGGGCGACCGCAACACGCAGGCTGCGTTCAAGGCTGAACGCGATGCCGACGGCTTGTATCAGGGTGGTTTTGGTACAGGTGTAACCGACATGCCGGACTGGGGCAATTACAATGGCTATTATCCGGTAATTCCAACCAGTGTCGGTCTTGAAATGGGCGACGGTACGGGCATTGTCTCTTACTCGTTGCCGGCAAGCGAGAGCGCGGAGAATCAGGAAACCCCATACAAGACATTTAATGTGCCTGTATTCTTTGGCCTGGTACATGCCGGCTATGGTCATTTGTGGCGTTGGGTGCGCGGCTTGATAATGGACGCAGGCGAAGAAAAGAGCGAGGTGTATGTCGCACAGAGTATGGCGGCAGCCTTTGACCCTAACACTGTTGCAGGACTTAAAAAAGTTGCCGAATGTCCGCAGACTGAGGGCTACATCAAGCGCAAGAGTTTTGAGGGACTGTGCGCCATGCCTACTGAGGTCGGCGGAAGTTCAGCTACCTATTATGCCGACTACTTTTGGACTAACGCCAAGACCTCAAAAGGCCTTCGTGTCCGCGCGGCTGGCGGTAACGCTTACACTGGTGCGCATGCGGGTGCGTTCTGCGTGAGTGCGCACTTTGCGGCTTCGGGTGCGTATGCGGACTGCTCGTCGCCCCTCTGCTTTTTTGCGGAAGATCCGGTGATGGAATAAAACGAAAACGGAGCGAAGCGAAAAAACGCAAACAGCACCGGAAAGCCGGGCAAAAAATATAGTTCTTTGAAATTTTGACATACCAAGGCGTCCGAAAGGCGGCGGGGCGGAGCAATCCAAACCCCGCCGCAGGCGGGCGAATTTTAGCGGAAAAATTGCTGTTTTGTGCAGAAATGTGGCAGGAAATTGTTAATTTTGCACCACGTTACAAGGAAAACATCCGGTAACCGGTTGCAGCCCTTGCAGTAGTGAGCCTTCGTGTCCGCGCAGCTGGCGGTAACGCTAACAATGGTGCGAATGCAGGTGCGTTCTACGTGAATGCGAACTATGCGGCTTCGAATGCGAATGCGAACTACTCGTCGCCCCTATACTTGCACGAATAAAAATTACATTGCGATAAAGGGGCTGGACCGTGCCACTTGGCAAAAGATAACATGAATGCAGAGGATGCCGGTAGGACCAAGGCAAAAGCCGTCAGGTGTTGACAGTTTCCGAAGCGTGCATAGCAGACCCAAAGACCCGATAAAATGACCCGAAGACCCAATGAAACGATACGGCTATTTGTTCGAGCGCATCTGTTCGCTTGACAATCTGCGTGCCGCCGCCTGTAATGCGGCACAAGGCAAGCGCCGGCGCGATGAGGTGCAGAAGTTTTTTGCAGACCTTGAAAGCAACCTGCAAGAGATACGCACGGAACTGCTTTGCCGGACTTACAGGACTTCACCTTATGAAGTCTTTATAAAGTACGAGCCCAAACGGCGCGAGATTTACAAACTGCCTTTTAAGGACAGGGTCGTGCAATGGGCCATTATGTTGGTCCTTGAGCCGATATGGACACCGCAGTTTACGGCAGACACGCATGCCTGTATAAAAGGGCGCGGCATTCATTCCCTGCTTAAACAGTTGCGTAACGACTTGGCGGAAGACCCTGAGGGGACACGATACTGCTTCAAGCTGGACGTGCGCAAGTTTTACCCGAGCATAGACCATGACATCCTTAAAATGGTCATACGCCGTAAAATCAAAGACCCTGCGGTTCTTCTGTTGCTTGACGGCATCATAGACAGTGCCCCGGGCGTTCCAATCGGCAACTACATTTCCCAATACTTCGCCAATCTTTATTTGTCAGAACTTGACCACCGCATCAAAGAGGTGGCCGGGGTGCGTTATTATTACCGCTATGCTGACGATATTGTGGTGCTGGCAGGAGACAAGGCGACTTTGCACGGTGTGCGTGTGTTCATAAACGACTACCTGAACACCGAGCGCAATTTGTCTATGAAAAGCAATTATCAAATTTTCTCGGTGGAAAGCCGGGGAATTGATTTTGTGGGCTATGTTACCTACCACACCCACAGCCTTGCACGCAAGCGCAACAAACAGGGGCTGTGCAGGGAGGTGGCGAAGTTGAGAAAAAAGGGAGTCCCCGAACCTGATATCATGTTGCGGACAGCTTCACGCGTCGGCTTCATGGTGCATTGTAACAGCAAACATCTATTAAAAATTCTTGGTATGAAAAAATTCAGTGAGCTTGTGCCGGCAAAGACCGGCAACCTGACAGGTACGAAGTACCACATCGATGCAATCCTGAACCGTGAAATCCACCTTACAGGTTACACGGTCGCACCGTCAAAGCACAATGCGGAACCTTGCCTCACACTCCAATACGAGATTGAGGAGCCGCTAATGGAAGTAATGGCAGACGGAACGAGCCGCCACGTAATTGACGACCAGGGCAACCAGGTCAAAGGCTGGGTGCAGCATATCACTTTCACGGGCAGCCAGGCGCTAATACGCCAGTTGGACGGTGTGGAGATAACGGAACCGCTCAGGGCTAAAATAATAAAACAACCAATCGAACGGAATCGGTGCTTTTATAAAATCGTCGATCCGGACGATTAAAAAAGCAAATAAACAATGAACACAGCGACCTACACAGAAAGAAAAAAGTTTGTTAAGTATGATGAAAACCATGTGCTGCTTTATCTGAACGAGCAGCCGGGTGAAGTTACCGACCAGGAGACTGGCAAAAGCGTGCCGGGGTTCTCTTACACGGGCGACCAGCCGGACGGCGGCACATTGATTGAGGCGACCGGCGTAACTGATGAGAACCGACGCGACAAGTTTGTAGCTGGGCTTATTGGCTTTCACTACGACATTGACGCGCAGATCGCCACACTTGCCAACGGTGCAGACACACCGGAACACGCTGCGGAACTGGCGCAGTTCTCCGCATTGCGTGCGCAGTGTAAGGACGAAGTGGACGAACTTCTGGCACGAACCCTCTAACCTGTTCCGGCTATGGCACGAACAATAGAGGACATAAAAAATGGCATGACCGCAGAGTGGATAAAGCAGCCGGCGGTCATGTCTGCCTACGGGCTTGACGGGAAAAAGACTTTTAAGGACTGTTTCAGTGCGGCAAGCCTTGAAAATATCCTGTTCTATGTCTTTGCCTTTGCCGTCTGGTCGCTTGAGTCATTGTTTGATATGCACCGCCAGGAGGTGGAGCAGCTCATTGAGGAGCTGGAGCCCCACACCCTGCGCTGGTATGTGGCAAAGACAAAAGCCTATATGCAGGGCTGCAAGCTTGTGGCTGACTGCGACTATTACGACACAAGCGCAATGACCCCCACGGACATAGAAGCCGCCAAGGTGGTCAAATATGCCGTTGCCACAGAGAGCAACACGGTGGTATATATCAAGGTGGCCAGGCAGGACGCTGACGGTAATCCTGCAAAACTGACCGATACACAACTTGCCGGGCTTCGTGCCTATCTTGACGAAATAAAGGACGCCGGTGTCTCCGTGCAGGTGCGAAATGAGCCGGCAGACGACATGCAAATTTCCCTTGTGATTTATTATGACCCTACACTGCTGAGCGTGGACGGAAACGGCGCGGGCATACTTTCCGACGGCTCCGAGCCGGTGCGTGAAGCTGTGCAGTCGGTCATTACCGGTCTGCCGTTTAATGGCGTGTTCCGTAAAAGCGACCTGATGGCAGCTCTGCAAGCCCTTCCGTGCGTGGAGGTGGCGGACATCAAGAGCGTGCAGGTAAAGCCGCACAGCGCAAAGGAATATGAAACGGTTACAGGCTTCAACAGGCCTTACAGCGGCTATTACAGCATCAACAGCCTTACCGTGGACTACCAACCTTATAAAGCCGTTGAATGATGTTTGAAATAGACTTTAAGCGGCTTGTCGCCCTTCTGCTTCCCATGAGTCTGCGCCGTCCCCTTATCTTCGGGGTGTTGCGTGCCGGGGTCAGTGGAGTGGAACGGACTTACAAGGATTTTATGGCGGCGCGTAAGGATCATAATTTCCGCCTGACGCATAACGGGCAAGTCTGTTATTTGCAGGGCGTGTTAAACTACTGTTTCGGTCGTGGCTTCAAAATCGGCAGCATAAAGAGGGAGGGCGACTGGCTGTATGCCGTAACTGAAACAGGGGAAAACATCACATTGGCATCTACCGAGGAGGGAAAGGGGGTGCCGGTGTTATATAGCGAGCAGATGCTTAACGCTGCTCAAAATGATTTTGTGGTATTTGTTCCGGGCATCTATTGGACACGCCTGGAAGAAATAAAGGCAATGGTGGACAGATATAAACTCGTGACCAAGCGTGCGCACTACATCAAGACCAACAGCCTGTATTCCGTTATGCAGGATTTGGAGATAGTGACGACCTGGACCCCAGATGTGTTTAACCAATTAACAGCAACAAAATAATGAATACCGCAAGTTATACAAGCACGACTACTGCCACCGGTGGCGTCGGCAAATATCCGCTTTCAACCGAAACGCTGGACTTTATCCAATCACAAATAAAGCTGCTCGAATGTCTGGCAGGCATAGGCGGCAAAAATTACATTTTGCAGACTGACACCGGCGGCATAGTCGTCATTACCCAGAAGAACGGCACCCCTGAGGTTCTGGAACTGATGCAGAAGCCGGCATTTTCACGGTCGGTGAAATATGTGACGGTGATAACCGAAACAGAGGACATCAAGGCTGATGATGAGACATATCTGGAGGCACGCACATACCGCCGTGCCCAGTTCACGACAGCCAAGGGCGAGGAAAGTTACGACATCAACAGTTTTGCCAACGTGTCAGGCAAAGCGCTTGGAGCCTTCCCGAGCAACACCCTTTTGGCGGAGCAGATTAAGAACCTTCCCGCAACGGTTCTGGAGTACCTCAAAGACACATTGGCGCAGAAGCTCACAAGCAAGCATCTGAAAGGCGTAACCAAGGAGCAGATAAATAACCTACGCACAGCCTGCGTCCTGTCCTGCACCGAAAGCGTTGCCCTTTTCGGGGAGACAGACTACACCCTTGTAATTACCGAGCAAGGCAGCAAGAATGTAAGGCAGGAACTGATACAGGGCGACAATGTGCGTTATATCCGCACAGGAGACCGAACCACCTGGGGCGCATGGGAGCAGCAGACGGAAACGGCAATGCACCTGGAAGTTAAAATCGTTGGCACCACAGTTTACGTGCGTCATGGAGTTATTGGAACGGACTGCGACCTTGTGCTGCTGCGCAAAAAGAAGCGCAGCGCATGGCGTGCCACGGGAGGTGTCAAGGCATACGCTAAAAACAGGGGTGTCCGTAAAAAGAGAGCCGCCAAAATGCAGTATGTGCATTTCAAGGGCATACGGCTGAGCAAGGGAACGCCCGGCAAATGGTATGTACCCAAGTGCATAGCCGTTGCGGACAAAAAGGCAGACAGCAACCTCATAGGCAAAGAATTGCCGGGCTTGTGCGCTTCGTTGTTCTATGTTTCTGCTGATGGCTCTTTCCGCATTCAGGGTGTCCGCAAAAGAATAGTGCTGAAAAATGCGCCACACAAAAAGGGCGTGCAACATTCCGGATATGCGCCTATTGGCTTGCAGATAGCACGCCTTAACAGCGTTGGCGGCAAGGATAGCGGCGGTGAAATAGTGGGTATGAAATACAGAATAAGACAGCAGAAGTTCAAGGTAAAGAACACCATAAATTATGTGTTCCGCAGAACGTTCTCCGTTGAATAACCAAACGTAAGGGCATAAAAAAAAGTGGGGCGGTAAACCTCACTTTTAAGTCCCTGCGGCCGAGGCACGATGTACGCACGTCAAAGTAGTAATAAAAACTATTGCTACCGGTCTGCTTAACACTTTTTGGAAGCAGTTCGCTTCACGGGATTAAACAGGAAGCAAAGGGACGGGGTTAAATCTTGCTATTCCCTCATTGCTTTCATGGAAAGGCTGCGGGGAACTCGGATTGAGCATTTTTCAGTTCCCCACGGTTGCGGGGAAACGAACGTCGCCGAAGCTAACAAACAGGTTTTTTAACGAAAATTCTAAACGGTGCATATCGGGCTACAAACGGACTTTTACTGGAGTTCTAACAGATGTTGCAAAGGTACGACTAATTTCTTTATACAACAAACAAAATACGAGGTAATTATGCTGAATGAGCAGGATTTATAAAAGTGCGCCGCTTCCTTTTATGGGGCAAAAGCGGTATTTCGTCCGGGCGTTTTCTGAAACGCTTGGAGCATTGGAGGGAAAGATTGACACGGTGGTCGATTTATTCGGTGGCAGCGGTCTGCTGAGCCATACCGCCAAAAAGGTGTTGCCCGGTTGCAGGGTCATTTACAACGACTATGACGGTTACTCGCAGCGTCTCGCACATGTCGAGCAGACGAATGAAATTTTAATGCTGATTAAAGAGCGGTTAAAAGGCGTTCAATCGAATGCCAGGTTAAGCGACAGACAGCGTGCCGATGTGCTGGCCATTGTTGAAAAATATGAAGCCGCCGGCTATGTGGACGTAATGACAATAGGCCGCTCGGTGCTGTTCAGCGGCAAATGGGTCAAGACTCTGGACGAACTGCGCAAACACACGATGTACAACCGTGTGAAGCCTGGCGGTTATGACTGTTCCGGTTATCTTGACGGTCTGGAAGTGGTCAGAATGGATTACAGGGAACTGTTTGCCAAGCATAAGGACAACAGCCGTGCGCTGTTCGTGCTGGATCCGCCGTATCTTACTACCGAGGTCGGCCAATATGAGAACTACTGGAGGCTCACCGATTATTTGGACGTGTTGAAACTTACAAAGGGCACGAAATATGTTTATTTCACCTCTGACAAGTCCCAGATAACTGAACTTTGCAACTGGCTGGTCTGCGAGTTCGGCGAAGCTGCGCCACTTTATGGGGCAAATAAGCAGGTGCGGACCAACACCCTTAACTACCAGGCGAAATTTAATGATATGATGATAACAAAGCTCTAACCTCATTCACAGGCGGAGGCAATAAAAAAACCCCCGGCTTGTTTGCAGAATCCTACCTCATACAAACACGGAACACCCAAAGGGAGCAGCCGGGGGCAAAAAGCCTTCGTCTTCCCTTTGGGTGTTTCAATACGAGGTAGGAGTTGCAAAGGTACAAATAAACTGCTGAATGACAATATATGAGGTCTTGAAATTTATCGGTGAGCCATTGGAAAGGCTTACAAATGCAGGAATAAAAACAGGTGATTACAAATATATTGCACTTTATGAGGATTACCGGAAAGCCCTAAAAACAGGTGAAAAGGTGGGTTATATCGTGGCGGTTCTTGCGGAGCGTTACGGCGTGAGCGAGCGAACCGTTTACGATGTTGTAAAGCGGTTCGGTCAGGACTGCAAACCCTTTTCAGTGTGATATTGCGCAAAACTTTGTGTGAGGTTCATAAACGGCCTAATTTTGCGCCTACGAATGGAAAACAAGTATTATCAAATCTTAGACAAGATATTGCGCTGTGGGAAGAAACAGAGCAATAAAAAGGGCGACATTATTTATCTGCTTAATGAGCAGCTTTCTTTGTCGCCTTCTGACCTCTTGAACATCTTTGAGGGTCATAACATAGCACGCAAGAAGTTGCGCAGTGAATTGAGCCTGTTTATGCAGGGAGAAAGAGACCTGAGCAAGTACAGAGAAGCCGGGATAAATTGGTGGGATTATTGCGGGCAAATTCTCATTAACAGTTATCCTACTTACTTTGAGAAGCTGCCGGCTTTAATCGCCCAAATCAACAGGGAGAAACGCAACAGCAAAAATTATGTGCTGTTCTTGGGCTCGACAGGTGCAGAAACCAATCAAGCACCTTGTTTAAGCCTTATTCAATTCCAGATTGAAGACGGTGAATTGGTTTTGTCAGCCTATCAAAGAAGCAGCGATGCAAACTTAGGTTTGCCTGCTGACATTTACCATTTGTATTTGATAACGCGACAAATTGAACTGCCTTTGAAGTCAATAACGCTGAACCTTGGAAATGTTCACATCTACGCAAACAACGCAGACAAGACGCGCGAACTTCTGGCAGGAAATGAAGCGGTAAAGTTTGAATTGAACGTGTAAACAGACGCAAGAGAAAAAGAAACAACGCTGATTAAAGACCTGAAAAAGTGGCTTTTAATCAGCGTTTATTTTGTGTTTAGTTTTCTAATTCTTTCCAATCTTCTAAACATTGGAAAGAATTGCTGTGAATTGAGAAGCGAAAAAGAGAAGTTTTGCTCGTTTCGTTTTCAGATTTTGCACATTTCGTTTTTGCGATTATATACGGCATCGAAATCTTTCGTTTCAACATACTTCTTAACGGCTTGTGGCATACCTCCCACTATCATATAAAGGCGGAAAGCATCCATAGCCTGACGATGGAAAGCCTGCCCCATCGGTTTCTGTTCTGCGTACATCTTCCGTATCAAGTCCATCAGCATATCATTACCTGTAGCCCAAAGAAACTCTTCAAAGTCCATTGGGTACATTTGTATCGGACGCTCTTCCGATGGAAGTACGATACCCTGGGTGTTTTTCTTGATGCTCACCAGCGACCCCGTCTCAATGTAGTCGTATCGACCATCTGCTACCAAAAACTTGATGGCAGCTCTCGCCCTCGGACACAACTGAACCTCGTCAAGAATGATGAGAGACTTGCGTTCATGGAGCCTTACTTTGTAGTGCTGACTCAGATATAGGAACAGCATATCAAGGTCTTCCAAATAAAGGTCGAACCAATCTCTAACCATCTGGGGGGCTTTGTTAAAGTCGATGAGGATATATGACTCGTATTCATTCTTGCCGAATTCCTCTACGATGTAGCTCTTACCTATACGGCGTGCGCCTTCTACAAGCAATGCCACTTCGCCGTTCCTTTTATTCTTCCAATCAAGGAGTTGCTGATATATTTTCCGCTTCATAACGCCGGAATTTGCACCTTTTTGAGATTTTACAACATTCATATCCTACACCTTTTTGAGATTTTCTTCGTTGCAAATATACACCTTTTTGAGATTTTTTGCAAGAACTTCACGAAAAGAATGCATCAATATTGTGAAGCTGCGCTCATCTGCTATTTCGTGGATTGGTGGAAAATCTGTAACTTTGCACCATTATATTTATAATCAACGACGATTCATGGCGGAAGAACAGAAAAAGACGGTGAAAATTGAAACTCTGGGTTGCAAACTCAACTTCTCGGAAACGGCTACAATCAGTGCCTTGCTTGCCAAGCGAGGCATCACCCCTGCGCAAGATGGCGATGTGCCATCGGTGTGCGTGGTGAACACTTGCAGTGTGACTGAACTTGCCGACAAAAAATGCCGTCAGCACATTCGTGGACTTATCAAGCGCTACCCCGATGCATTGATGGTGGTGACCGGGTGCTACGCACAGTTGAAAAGTCAGGAAATCGCCGCCATTGAAGGTGTAGACATCGTGCTCGGCAGCGAGCAGAAACTCAACATCGCCGACTATGTGGACCGCTGGTTGGAGCATCACCAGAAGGAGGTGGCTATTACGCCACACAAGGACATTCGCCAGTTCAGCCCTTCGTGCGAGCGTGGCGACCGCACCCGCTACTGGTTGAAGGTGCAAGACGGCTGTGACTACTTCTGCACCTACTGCACCATTCCTATGGCGCGCGGCAGAAGCCGTAGCGGTACCATCGAAAGCCTTGTGGCACAAGCCCGTGAGGTGGCAGCCGAGGGCGGCAAGGAAATTGTGATTACAGGCGTGAACATTGGCGACTTCGGCAAGAACACCGGCGAGCGCTTTATCGACCTGCTCCGTGCCTTCGACGAAATCAAGGAGATTGAGCGTTACCGCATTTCGAGCATCGAGCCCGACTTGCTCACCGACGAAATCATTGAGTTTTGCGCCCAATCACGCGCTTTTATGCCTCACTTCCACATTCCGCTCCAGTGCGGTAGCGATGCCGTGCTCGAACTGATGCACCGCCACTACGACACAGCCCTCTTTGCCCACAAGATTGAGCGAATTCGCGCACTTATCCCCGACTGCTACGTGGGCGTGGACGTGATGGTGGGCAGCCGTGGCGAAACACCCGAATACTTCGAGGAGTCGTACCGGTTTATCGAAAGCCTTGACATGCAGCACCTGCATGTGTTCCCCTACAGCGAGCGCCCCGGCACTATGGCGCTGCGCATCCCCTACATTGTGCCCGACAAAGAGAAGAAAGAGCGTGTGGCACGCATGATGCAGTTGAGCGATGCCCAAGAGCGCCGCTACATTGAGCGCTACATCGGCACCGTGCGCCCAGTGCTGTTTGAGCAGCCTCACGGCGATGCGCCAATGCACGGCTTCACCGACAATTATATCCGCGTCAACATTCCTCCATGCGAGGCACTCGTCAACCGTGTGGCTGATGTGCGCCTGCTCCGCATTTGCGACGACCTCTCCGTAGATGCCGAGGTAATCACCGACTTCCATTCTCAAACCACTACCGAATGAAAATGAAAGCAAAATTGCAAAACATACTTTTGGCTCCACTCGGATGGCTGTTCCACCTTTTGGCATTCATGCCTTGGTGGTGGATTTGGCTGAATGCCGACGTGTTCTATTTCATCGCCTACCGCGTGTTTGGCTACCGCCGCAAAGTGGTGCGCAAAAACCTTGTGGAGAGTTTTCCCGAAAAGAGCGAGGCTGAAATCAAGCAGATTGAGAAGCGATTCTATCGCCACTTCACCGACTATTTCTTCGAGACGGTGAAGATGCTCCACATGAGCGATGCCGATATGAAAAAGCGTATGGTGTTTCGCAATCCCGAACTGGTGATCAACGCCTACAAAGAGGGACGCAACAATATGATTTACGCCGCCCACTACTTCAACTGGGAGTGGCTCACCAGCATTTCGCTGTGGCTCCCCGACGAGATGAAGACCGACCGACACTTGATTGGGCAGGCTTACCACCCACTCGAAAACCAGTGGTTCGACCGCTTCTTCCTGCATCTGCGCAGCCGCTACTCCACCTGTGTGCCAAGCAACGAGGTGCTTCGCACCATGATTGAGACCAAGCGTGAAGGCAAGCAGATGACACTCGGCTTCCTCAGCGACCAACACCCGCTGCCAGGACACCGTGGCGTGATCACCAAATTCCTCAACCACCCCTCCGACTTTATCAACGGCACCGAGGCCATTGCCCGAAAATTCGACATGCAGGTGCTGTATTTCCACATTCATAAAATTCGCCGCGGATATTACGAGTGTACGCTCGACTTGATGTACGACCACGCGAAAGAGCAGCCGAAGGACTCCATCACGCTGCGCTACGCCCACATTCTCGAACAGCACATTCTCGAAGACCCATCGCTGTGGATGTGGTCGCACAACCGATGGAAGCGCCCAGTGGAATATCCCGAAAATCACAATCCCCAACAACAACAATAACTATCAGCAAGAGAGAGCATGAAACCTGTAGCCGTCATTATCCTCAACTGGAATGGAGCAGCACTGCTGCGCCGCTATTTGCCAAGCGTAATCGCTAACACCAACAGCACCATAGCCGACGTAATCGTTGCCGACAACGGCAGCACCGACGAGAGCGTGAAGGTGCTGAAAGAGGAATTTCCCGAAGTGAAAACGCTGCTTTTCAGCGAAAACTGGGGCTTTGCCGAGGGCTACAACAAATGTGTAGCACAAACCGCCTACAAATACACAGTGCTGCTCAACAGCGACGTGCGCACGCCCGAAGGTTGGCTGGAGCCGCTTTACGAATACATGGAAGCGCACAACGATGTGGGTGCAGTGCAGCCCAAACTGCTGAAAGACTTTGGCCCCGACGACCCTCGACAGGTGTTTGAATATGCCGGTGCGGCTGGTGGCTACATCGACAAGCACGGTTATCCCTACTGCCGTGGACGCATTTTCGGCACCGTAGAGGAAGACCACGGACAATACGACAGCGAGGTGACCGACATCTTTTGGGCTACCGGCGCATGCTTCATGGTGCGCAGCGAGGTGTATTTAAAAGTGGGTGGACTCGACAAGGACTTCTTTGCCCACATGGAGGAAATTGACCTCTGCTGGCGACTGCTCAACGCTGGCTACCGCAACTGCTACATTCCCCAAAGCAAGGTGTATCACCTCGGTGGCGGCAGCCTTCCACAAGGCAATCCACGCAAAACCTACCTCAACTTCCGCAACAACCTGCTTCTTCTGCACAAGAATTTGCCAGCAAAAGACGCGCGCCGCACGCTGTTCATTCGCCGCCTCTACGACACGCTCGCATTCTTCCAAAGCCTTGCCAGCCTCCACTTCGGCGATGCCAAGGCGATTATTCGCGCGCACAACCACTTCCGCACCATGCGCAAGCAGTACGCCCAACCTGCCACCCGCAATCTGCTGAAAGCCTACCCCGAAGGTCGCCGCAACATCATCCTCGAATACTACCTCCACGGCCACAAAACCTACCCCACCCTCACCACCACACGATAGTGGAATCATTTATCCCAAATCGGTCATTAGGGCTTGTGGTATTTCGGAGTTTTAAAAGAATGAATTTTGATTGTCTTTTAATGAGTGATAGCGAGCTATTACGAATTAAAAACGAGCAAAAGGCATCTTATAAAAGCCGAAAGGCCGCAAGAAGTAATCTAAAAAATCCTTTCACGGCCTAATGACCGATTTGGGTTTATACTGTCCATCTCGTCAACGTGGAAATATGCTGAAAAACAGCAAGGACAAGGTGGCTTTATTGGGAAAAAAGTGTATATTTGCATTTGTAATCAGCAAAGCGCCGACTTATGAGCAAATTCATCTATCCCATCGACACTGACCAGTTTCAACTGATTCGTGAACAAGGCAAAATTTACGTTGACAAAACTGGCTACATCTACGACCTTGTGAATGTGAGGAAATACCAATTCGTATTCCTTGCCCGCCCCCGTCGTTTTGGGAAATCACTGTTTTGCACCACCCTGAAAGCATACTTTCAAGGGCAAAAGGAGCTGTTTGATGGATTGAAAATCTCAAAGTTGGAGCAGGAGTGGAAAAAGTACCCAGTGCTGCACTTCGACATGAGCGAGATGCGAAACTGCACCACAATTAAGGATATGCGCGATGTGCTGTCGGCCATGCTCCATAGATATGAAGCACAGTACGGTGCCACAAAAAACATCGACGACCTCGGCGCACGATTCAGTCAGCTCATACGCTTTGTGCATGAGAGCCAAAAGGCGCAAGTGGTGGTCATCATCGACGAATACGACACCCCTATGATGCGCAATCTTTACAACGACGACATGTTGAAAGAATTGCGCAATATGCTTCGCGGATTCTATCAGACTGTGAAAATCGAGGGTGCACACATCAAATTCGCTTTCATTACAGGCGTTACGAAATTCTCGCAATTAAGCATTTTCTCCGAACTCAACAATTTGGTGCAGATTTCCATGGAAGATGACTATTCTGGAATTTGTGGCATCACACAGCACGAACTCGACACTGTGCTTCGCCCTTGCGTGGAAGAATATGCACAAAGCCTAAACATCTCCACCAGCGAAGCATACGCTTTGCTGAAGCGTAACTATGATGGTTATCATTTCTCGGCAAAAAGTCAGGATATTTATGCTCCATTCAGCCTGCTTCGCGCATTAAACCTGAAATCCACAAGTCATTACTGGTTTGAGTCGGGCACGATGACAGCACTGATTGAGCACCTGAAGCACTACCCAGAGTATAACCCTCTCGATTTCGACGGGGTGGAACTTTCGCTTGACGCATTCAATGCACCATGCGAGAGAGCCAGAACGCCAATCCCCTTGCTATACCAAAGTGGCTACCTCACAATAGCCAGCTACGATGCCGACTTAGACTCCTACACCTTGCGTTTCCCAAACTACGAGGTGCGTCAAGGCATGGTAAAGGGACTTACTAACTACCTGATGGACACTGACGACTTGGAGCAGGACTCCGCAATCATAGAGATGGCACGAGCGTTAAACAAAGGAAATCTCGCAACCGCCCTCACCATTCTTCGCTCCTACATTGCAAGTCTGCCCTACGACATCATCACCAAAAAGGAGTGGATGCGCAGGAAAGAACGCGAGTCATTCTACAAACTTCTCATGTATGTGGTTTTCTCTTTGCTCAATAGCAAGGTTGACACCGAAGTTAAAAGTATTATGGGGCGTGCCGACGTAGTGATTAAAACCAAAAACGACATCTATGTGCTGGAACTCAAGGTTGACGACTCGGTAGATAACGCCTTGGCGCAAATCGATAGTAAAGGCTACGCTATCCCATACGAGGCCGATGGTCGTAAGGTGACGAAATGTGGTATCACAATTTCTTCCGAAGCCAGGAATATCACCCATTGGCGAGCATTAGATACAAAAGGAAATACTATCACCGAACAACAGTTTTAACCACAACTCGTTTTAAGGGAAAATTTTCATTTCCTCACAATCTTTTTCCGCAAAATCCCCGATATTCTCACAATCTTTGGGAAAAAGCAACTATCAGTATCTGCTGTCACAAAAATTGGGTGAGATAAATAGGCAGCATAAGGGTTTGTTCGTCTTTATGCAAATCTTTGGTATAAACAAGATAACGCTGAAGAACACGGCTTGAAAACTTTTCACAGAAAGCGTCGAGCGAAGCGTGGCGCTTATAGCCCGACGATTTCACCTCTATGGGGCACACCTTGTTACCACGCGACAAAAGGAAGTCAACTTCGTAGTTATGTTTTCCCGTACTGGTTGGGAACGTGTAATAAAACAATTTATTCCCTGCGGCAGTCAACATTTGCGCCACCACATTCTCGTACACATAACCGAGGTTTGCATCCAACTTGTCGCTCAACAACTTCTGATATATGACATTTTCGGTAAAATCCTTATCTTTAAAAGCCAACGTAATAAATAACCCTGTGTCGGCAACAAACATTTTATATTTTTTCAAATCTATTGACAATGGCATTCCCACAGCAGGGTCGTTGGCATGATATGCCATATTGATGGTCTTCGATTCGCGAAGTTCCGAAATAAGTTGAAGAGTTTTCTCCGAGTCCACATTATCGCCAAGCGCACTCGCCACTTGAAATCGTGATGCATTGCTGCTCAATTGAGCAGGAATAGCATCAAAAAGCATTGAAATTCTCCCAGATTGGTCAATTCTATAAAAATCGTCCTCATAGAGTTGGATAATGCCTCTCTTCACCCTATCCACATCCATCAAATTATTGGTTTCTAAATATTCGCACACCGCCTGGGGCATACCACCCACAGCCATATAAAGTCTGAAATCTCTCATCAACTTGCGAGTGACAGCATCACCCATCGACAACCGTTTTTCAAAAATCATTCTCATTTGCGCAATGGTGGTGGTGTCGCCCAAAGCCCATTTAAATTCCTCATAATCCAGAGGGTGCAGTATCATCTTCTCCTCTTCGCTCGGAATCACAATGTCTTTCACATTCTTTCTGATGGAAATCAATGAACCCGTTTCGATATAATCATATCGCCCATCAGCCACTAAATGCTTTATCGCCTGACGTGCTTTAGGGCACATTTGCACTTCATCAAAAATAATCAGTGATTTGCGTTCTTTAAGCGAGACTCCTAATCGGAATTGCAGTTGCAAAAAGAAATAGTCCAAGTCGGCAATGCTATCAAACAGCTCCAGAATATCTTTTTTCACAATGGAGAAATCTATCATCACATACGATTCATACTCATTTTGGGCAAACTGCCTTGCCAGCGTCGATTTACCTACACGACGGGCACCCTCAATCAGCACTGCGGTTCTACCACTCCGATTGTTTTTCCAATCAAGCAGCTTTTCGTACAACTTTCTTTTAAATATCCTCATAATCTTTGGGTATCAAAATTACTATTTTGGTACAAAAATAAGGAAAATTTTCATTTCCTCACAATCTTTTTCGGCAAAATCCCCGATATTCTCACAATCTTTTTCCGCAAAATCCCCGATATTCTCACAATCTTTTTCGGCAAAATCCCAGGAATTCTCACAATCTTTGGGAGAAATGGGGTGATTTTGGCGCGTGGGGGCGTTATTGGGGGGTGGGGATTTTGGGGGAAATGGGTGGAGGAAAGTGCAGATTTTTGGGGAAAAGTATTGACAAGGGCTTGCAGATGTTGTAATTTTGCAAGATATTTAGTTTTATTGCCGTGTTATGCGCTTTCGCTCACGGCTTTCGGACTATGATTTGAAATTATTACAATAAACTATAAATATAAGAAATGGCTAAAGAAATCAAAAAGCAAGCTGAAGAGGCTACTAAGGTTATCGACATGCAGGCTAAAAAGGAAGTGTTGCCTTTGGGCAAAATCAACTTCATCATGATTGCTGTGTGCGTACTGCTCATTATGCTGGGATTCTTCCTGATGACCGGCAGTGCCAACACCGGCACCACATGGAATGAAGATGTGTTCAACACCACTCGCACCGTAGTAGGTCCGATGGTGGCACTCGCAGGTTTCACCTTGCTGATTTTCGCAATCATCTTTAAAAAGAAAGACTAAACATGGACTGGTTACAAGCGCTTATTTTAGGTCTTATTCAAGGCCTCACCGAGTATCTGCCAGTGAGCAGTAGCGGTCACCTTGCTATCGGTTCGTATCTTTTCGGCATCAATGGCGAAGACAATCTCGCTTTCACCATCGTGGTGCATGTGGCAACAGTGCTCAGCACTTTCGTGATTCTGTGGAGCGAAATCGACTGGATTTTCCGTGGATTGTTTAAATTCAAGATGAACGACGAAACGAAGTATTTCCTCAACATCGTGGTGTCGATGATTCCTATCGGCATCGTGGGCGTGTTCTTTAAAGACAGAGTGGAGGAGATTTTCGGATCCGGGCTGTTGATTGTGGGCTGTATGCTTCTGCTCACCGCCTTGTTACTCACTTTCTCTTATTTCGCAAAGCCTCGCGTGAAAGAAAACATCTCTTGGAAAGACGCGCTCATCATCGGTTTGGCGCAAGCTTGCGCTGTGATGCCAGGTCTGTCGCGTTCGGGCTCTACCATCGCCACCGGTTTGATGCTGGGCAACAAGAAAGAAAAGATGGCTCAGTTCTCGTTCCTGATGGTGATTCCACCTATTTTGGGCGAAGCGCTGCTTGATGTGATTAAGATGGCGAAGGGCGACAACCCATTCGGCGATGTGAGCACCATTGCCCTTGTGGTGGGCTTCGTGGCTGCGTTTGTGTCGGGCTGCATGGCTTGCAAGTGGATGATCAACATCGTGAAAAAAGGCAAACTCATCTATTTTGGCATCTATTGCGCGATAGCCGGTGCCGTAACCATTATTTGCTCACTACTCTAAACATCAGATATGCTCAACCCTATTGAAGGCGAAATGTTCTGCGTGGACAAGCCATTGGGCTGGACTTCGTTTGCCGTAGTGAAAAAGGTGCGTGGCACTTTGCGTAAGATGCTCGGATCGAGCAACGTGAAAGTGGGCCACGCTGGCACTCTCGACCCCCTTGCCACTGGCGTGCTCATTGTGTGCACCGGTAGAATGACCAAGCAAATCGAGCAGCTGCAAGCTGGTGTGAAAGAATACATTGCCGACATCCGACTGGGTGCCACCACCCCATCGTTCGACCTCGAAACCGAGATTGATGCCCAATATCCGTGGCAACACATCACGCGCGAGCAAATCGACGAGGTGCTACAAAGCAAGTTTGTGGGCACCATCGAGCAAGTGCCACCCAAGTTCAGCGCTTGCAAAGTGGATGGCAAACCTGCCTACAAGTTGGCACGCAAAGGTAAAGACGTGGAAATCCGTCCGAAGACGCTCGTCATCGACGAAATTGAGGTACTGGCGTGCGGACTTCCAGCCGAGCCCACCCTGCAAGTGCGTGTGGTGTGCAGCAAAGGCACCTACATTCGCGCCTTGGCACGCGACATCGGCGAGGCTCTCGGCAGTGGCGGACACCTCACAGCGCTGCGCCGCACCCGTGTGGGCGACACCTTTGTGACCGACTGCCACTCGGTGGACTCGCTGCTCGAATACCTCGAAGGCGAAACCTACGTCACACCAGAGGAAGCCGAAGCACGCCGACTGGAACAGGAACGCGCCGACAACAAATTGCGTGCCGCCGCCCTGAAAGCGAAGCGTGCAAAGAAGCAACACGCTACACAAACTAACAAATAAGAAAAAAAACAAACATCACAATAAAACGACTCTTTTATGAAATTATCAGAATTTGATACCCAAATGCCTAAAGAGCTCATTGCTACTGAGCCATCGTTTCACCGCGACGAAGCACGCCTGATGGTGCTGCACCGCAAAACTGGTGAAATTGAGCATAAGGTGTTCAAAGAAGTACTTGACTACTTCAACGAAGACGACCTTTTTGTGTTTAACAACACCCGTGTTTTCCCTGCCAAACTCGAAGGCAACAAGGAAAAGACTGGCGCAAAAATCGAAGTGTTCCTGCTTCGTGAGTTGAACGAGGAAAACAAACTGTGGGACGTGCTTGTGGAACCTGCACGCAAAATCCGTATCGGCAACAAACTCTATTTCGGACTCGACGACTCGATGGTGGCAGAAGTAATCGACAACACCACCTCTCGCGGACGCACACTCCGCTTCCTCTACGACGGCCCACACGACGAATTTAAAGCAAATCTTTTCGCCCTTGGCAACACTCCACTCCCTTACTACATTGAGCGTGAAGCCAGACCAGAAGACGCCGAACGCTATCAAACCATCTTCGCAGAAAAGGAAGGCGCTGTGGTGGCTCCATCGGCAGGCTTGCACTTTAGCCGTGAATTGATGACGCGTATGCAAATCAAGGGCGTGGAAGCCGACTACCTCACCATGCACGTGGGTCTGGGCAGCTACCGCGAAATCGACGTGGAAGACCTAACCAAGCACCGCATGGACAGCGAGCAGATGGAGGTGACTCCAGAACTCTCACAAAAGGTGAACGCTAAGCGCGACGGTGGACACAAGATTTGCGCCGTTGGCACATCGGTGCTCCGCGCTATGGAAACCTGCGTGTGCATGGGTGGCCATATTAAGGCATACGACGGTTGGACCAACAAATTCATTTTTCCTCCTTACGACTTCACCACTTGCGACGCTCTGATCAGCAATTTCCACATGCCATTCTCTGTGATGCTGATGATCACTTGCGCTTTCGGTGGCTATGAGCATGTGATGAACGCCTACAAGGTGGCTATCGAAGAAAAATACCAATTCGGTGCCTACGGCGACGCTATGCTCATCGTAGATTAATAAGATTATCAACCCTCTCAACCATAAATGGGCGCTTCCTCAAAAGAGCGCCTATTTTTCATAAACAGACAAAACATTTTTACAGTAAACAAAAATGAAAAAAATCATCACCTTACTGTTTGCCACACTCTTTGCCACAGCAATATACGCGGCCGAAATCACCTATCGTGTGGCTTCTTACAATGCAGACACCGACGATTTCGTGCTGGAGGCTTGGGGCGAAAAGCCCGCTGGTGCATCGGCATATTTCTTCAACGACTACGGTGCCAGTTGACGTGACCGACGTCACCGCCCTCATCAACCACATACTCGGCACCGCCACCTTCCCCACCGAAGTGCGCGACCTCAACGCCGATGGTGTCGTTGACGTGACCGACGTCACCGCCCTCATCAACCACCTCCTAAAATAATCCCCCCACCACCAGCAACAACTGCCCTATTTCTGTTGTGTGCACGGCTCTTTCATTTAACATGGAAAAGAGACGGCAAAGCCCCTTACCCCATTT